>Ga0209603_1000052_pt1 | contig 138070 bp, 130 predicted proteins | sample COGITO_mtgs_1206_FD_184812 | JGI IMG/M metagenome (GOLD analysis project Ga0209603, IMG submission 184812) | Pelagic marine microbial communities from North Sea - COGITO_mtgs_120607 (SPAdes) (version 2) | ecosystem: Environmental > Aquatic > Marine > Epipelagic ...
GATCTGTCGCTACAATAATTTTTTCGGGATTATCAATAGCTTCTAAACATCTTTCATAAGTACGCAATAAAATCTCTTTCCCTTGAATTTTAATTAAGGGTTTATTGGGTAAACGTGTAGATTTTAAGCGAGCCGGTATAACGATGAGGTATTTCATTTTATCATGGCATAAATAGAAGTAACCGCAATGTTTTCATAGGCAGTACGGCTCAAGCTTTTCAATTGTATATTTTTTTGAGTCTGTATAAAATGATCAAAAATCAATTGATTTTCTTGCATAAAAAAAGCTTCTCTTTCATTGAGTTCTGTGGCAGTATAACCATCAAAACCAATGAGGAAAATCTCTCTTCCTCCTAGTTCTATTGCCGCCTGTAGGGTAACCGCTAGATGGGCATCACAGTTTTCTTTTGAAAAAATCGTATCGTTTAATTCGATGCAATTTTCGGTAAATCCATCCGGAACATAGGGAGTTATCTTATGAGGTGGAGGAGGGAGAATACAGCGGTTATTAAATTGATTTTTGATTATATTTTCTTCTAATCTTTTTCCCTCTGCCCCAACTAAAATCGTATAAGTGTCTTTAAATTCAGAAAAGCTTGCAATATACCGCGCACTCGAAAACAATAAGGTAATTTCCTTATTTTGATGTATAAACGATTTAATTGAATCCAGATGTTTAAGTGTAGAATTTCCTCCACCAATAATTAAAATAGAAGCATTACTATTTTTAGCATTTAATTTAGGGTAGCTTTTTTTAGTCGCTTCATTTTCTGATTTAAATCCAAGGTATTTGATAGCGTTATCGATGCTGTAATAGCGTCTAGTAATCAAATTCATCACTTCTTTTTGCGGAATAGAATTGGCTCCAGAGACCATATAGGCAAGGTTATTTCCCCATTGATAAGTGGCTTGTAGTCCCTCAAATTGATTGACCAATGCATCGAGATGCTCAAAATTGACTTCTTTCAAGTTCTCTGCAGCAAGATAAGTAAGGAGCAATTCGGTTTTTAGATTTCCTGCTCCCCTACCCATCCCAGTAATAGAAGCATCGATAATTTCGACTCCGTGTTCAATCGCTTTTAGGGCATTGATTAATCCCATTTCTAGGTTGTTATGTCCGTGGTAACCTAACTTTACAGAAGTAATTGATTTAAGCTTCTTTACCGTTTTTACAATATAATCTGGTAAAACCGCTCCGTATGAGTCGGCCATATACAAATAGTCGATGTGGTTTTCAATCCCTTTAAACTGATCAAAAAAATCATCATATTGATCCCATTCAGAGAGATACATAATATTAAGACCTACTTCAAATCCTGCTTTTTTGATCTTCTTAGCAAGAGCAATTCCCTGGGAGATGCGATTAGGTTTTGTTGCAATACGAAACATTTTTGCTTTCCCTATACAGGGTTGTATCATCGCTTCTACTTCTCCAATGGGAGTGTTGATTTCATCGAGCATCAAGACGAGTTGATCACTAAATTCTGCCCATTGATCTAAAATGGGTAATGGACAGTAAAAATATTTTCCTCGGTATTCTTTTTGAACCAAATTGCGGTACCCTATCTCGATATAATCGATGGGGAGATTCTTGATTTTGTCTCGGTAGTGTTCGACAAAGCCTTCTTCAAAATCCCAATTGTTATAATATCCACCGTCACGAAGGGAGCAGTCAAGAAGAGTAATTTGATTATTTAAGTTCATTGGGAAAGATGTCTTTTACAAATATAATCTAAATTTAGGCAAATTTTCAGGAATATAAATCCTAGAATAAACCCAAAGAAGTTTAATTGATTTAAGAAACCCGTTATATTTGTTCATTAGATGAAGATGACTTTCTCCTTTGTTATACCCACAAAAAATAGGCCCATAGAACTGGCGACCGTCTTTGATGCTATTCTTGCCCAAAGCCGCCTGCCAGAACAAGTCATTATCATTGATCAAAGCAGCCCAGATAAAGTCATCAAAGACCAATTAGCACCACAAGCAAAAAAAGCAAACATTAGATTAGATTACATTCACGACGAAAGCATTAATGGTTTAGTAAAAGCGAAAGCCGCTTCAATACAATACAATCAATGCGATTATATTTCTTTTTTTGACGACGATATAGTCCATCAGCCCGACTATCTAGCAGAAGTCGAAAATGCCCTAATCGCACACCCAGAAATGATAGGATTGAATGGTGTTATCTTAAATACGCCCAATGAAGGATTATTAAAACGCTTTATTTTTCGTTTGACACACTTTGGGCTATATAAAGATAACCGACAAAGCGTGATTCGTTCTTTAACCCCAAAAACTGAATTGCCTCAAGCGGTGGATGCTTTGAGTGGAGGACTCTCTACCTGGGAAAAAGAAGTGTTTGAAAAAGTTTCCTTCGACACAAAAAACAATTTTCATGCTTATGAGGATAAAGAGTTTTCTATTCGAATTGAGCGGACCTTCCCCAAACAAATGTTTATCGTTCCTCAAGCTAAATTATATCATTATCACGCAGCTGGAAATAGACAGTCTCTGTTGAGAAGAACACAAAATGATGTGATCGAGGTGTGGAAGCTTTTTAAAAAGAACGGAAATTACAATTGGCTAGGTCTTGACTTTATTGTTTTACTTTTGGGCCTCTTAATAAACGCCCTAATATTAAGTTTAAAGCACTTAAACATTAACTTTCTTCTACACTATCTTAGAGGATTTAATCAAGGGCGTAAAAGCCAAATTTTAAGCGAATGAAACCTTCATTAGGGATAATTGGATTAGGCTATGTTGGACTCCCATTAGCACTTGCTTTAGCAGAAAAACACACTGTGCTGGGCTATGACACCAATAAAGAGCGGGTGGCTTCTTTGCAAAGGGGGGTAGATAATACACAAGAAATTCCTACCGAAGAAATCCAAGCCGTTTCGATTCAATTCTTCGATCAACCTCAAGCATTAAAACAATGCTCCATTTATATTGTCACTGTTCCCACCCCTTTAAAAGAAGACAATTTACCCGATTTTAGCTATTTAGAAAGTGCCTCTACTGTTATTGCTCAACTCTTAAAAAAAGGGGATATCGTGGTTTATGAATCTACCGTTTATCCTGGTGCTACAGAAGAGATTTGTTTACCACTTTTAGAAGCCTTCTCTCTAAAGGTTGATATAGATTTTTCTTTGGGATATAGCCCAGAGAGAATTAATGTGGGTGATCCACACAATACCTTTAAAACCATTCCAAAGATTGTTTCGGCCTCCAATAAAGATGCCCTTGATACACTTTATATTCTTTATCAGTCTGTGCTTAGTGCAGAAGTTTATAAAGCTCCCTCAATAAAAGTAGCCGAAGCGGCTAAAGTGATTGAAAACACCCAGCGGGATGTCAATATTGCTTTTGTAAACGAACTCGCCATGATGTTTAATGCCATGGGATTAGACACCAACGAAGTTTTAGCAGCTGCTTCTACTAAATGGAATTTCCTTCCTTTTTGCCCAGGATTAGTAGGAGGACATTGTATAGGGATCGACCCTTATTACTTAGCCCATCAATCTCAAGCTTTGGGCTATACCCCAGAATTACTCCTTTCTGCTCGAAAAATAAATGAAGCACTCCCTCGTTTTATTGTAAAAGACATTTTAATTAAACTTGAAACTCATCAAATAGACAAAACAAAAGCAAAAGTTTTATTACTAGGTGCTACCTTTAAAGAAAACACAGCAGATATTCGTAATTCTAAGGCGATTACCCTAGCCCAAGAATTACAAGAAGAAGGTTTACACCTGACCCTCTTTGATCCTTATTTAATCAAAAATAACCCACTCACAACATCCTTAGCTTTAACCAGCAGTCTTTCTAAGACAGAAAAATTCGATGTGATTATTCTAGCCGTGGGACACGATCAATTTGCAACAATAGATCCCTTGAAATCATTGACTGATAAGGGCTTTGGCTATGATATCAAAGCCTATTTTGATGCTCACCCTCGTATTTATCGGTTATAAGAAAGCTGTTTTTTATAAAAGCTTTCCCACTCTTCTAACAATCGTTTTTCACTAAAATTAGCTTCGACATAGGTTCTTCCTGCTTTGCCCATTGCGTGCATCTCTTTAGGGTGATTTAGCGCAAAGCTCAACTGATCTTTGAGGTGTTCTACATCTCCCACGCGATGTCGTAAACCGGTTTCTCCTTGTATAATCGTATCAGCTAATCCATAAGCATCACTACAAATTATGGGTTTTTCTAAAGCACTAGCCTCAATAACAGATAGCCCAAAACCTTCCCGGTAACTGGGTAAACAAAAATTGTCACATGCTTGAAGTAATTCTTCGGGTTTTTTTTCAAAAGGAATAAAGTGAATTTTAGAAGAGATATGTTGAAAACGCGCTTTGATTTGGTCTTCATCATGTCCCACTAGAAAGAGAGAAGAAGCTTTTTCAGATTGATCTAATTGCGCAAAAGCTTGAATTAGATCAATAACCCCTTTGTCTTTATTAAGCCTTCCTAAAAACATAAAGACCCATTCGTTTTCTTCTAGTTTTAGTGTTTTTCTTCGCTGTTCTCTAAGAACAGCGGAAGGGGCAAACCGTGTAAGCGAAACCCCGCAGATTGATCCTTTTCCCAGCACTTGAGCGGCTGGCCCTATCACGCCATGTTCTTTTAAAAATCGCAGTTGTGATTTACCATCGACTAACACTTGGGTAGCACAAAGGGCAATCAAGCGATCTATCGATTTCAATAATAAGCGGAATATCCCTTTTTTATTTGCCCACACTTGTCCTGTAAAAGTATGGGTGCGCAAGGGAACATTTGCAATAAGGCCTCCTAGCATGGCTATTAAACCTGCCTTTGGAGAAACGCTATGTAGCGCATCAAATTGTTGTTTTCTTAAAAAGCGCACCATCGAAATTAGACAGTTGAGGTCTTTGATGGGGTTAATCCCGCGTTCAATCGCTTGGACATGAACTCCTTTAAGAGGTAATTCTGCCAGCAGGGTCGTCACATCTGTGGTATTAACAATAAGGTGTAAAGCGTAATGTTTCGATAAAGTTTGCATGGGACCTTTTAAAAAGGCCATGGCTGTGGCTGAAGAAGAAACGACAAAGCAAAGTTTTTTCATCGGGTACAATTTACATACTCTTTTAAAAAGCTGCGGTAGTCTGCTTTAAATTCAAAATCAAGTTCTGTTACTATTTTATTCGACGAGATCTTAGTGGTGTTAGAGAAAAAGGCCACTCCATCTTCACTAATTGATATTAGCTTTATAAAGCGAAAGAATTTTAAGAGTTGTTGGAACAATCTAGCCGGTATTGGAATGCTATTCTTAACCTTTAATTCTTCTTCTAAGAACGATAAAAATTGAGATAGAGGCAGATCATGAGAGAAGTTATATTGTTGGCCAATGGCTTTTTTGGTACTTCCTAAAAGCAACAAAGCATCAACAACATCAGTGGCAAGAACAAAATTAGCCATAACCTTTGGGGCAACCCTTAGGCGAAGTTTCTTTTGACAAAGTCGAACCAACTGTTCTAAAAGTCCAGATTTCATGTTTTGTCCTAAAATAATCGACGGGCGTAAAATAACCGACTTAAACCCGGCTTTATTTCGGATAATCTCTTCTGCAGCTAATTTGCTTTTTTCATACTCATTTTGTGGCTTGAATAAACTGTCTTCATGGATAGTGTTTCCTTGATTAAAGTCAAAAATCCCAATACTCGATAAGTAAACTAACGTGGTTTTTTTTGGGAGTGTATTCACAATCGCTTGTGTCCCAACGACATTAGTGGCGTGCATCGATAAAGGGTTATTCAATTCTGCCGCAAGGTGATACAATACATCTAAATCATGTGTAAACTTTGCGATAACTTCTGGTTTGGGCTGACTTAAATCTGCTTCAATAACGGTCACAGAAGATTGATGTTCCAACTTTTTTGCAGAACGGCTAAGCAGCACTAAATCATGTCCTTGAGCAGAAAGGAGGCGAACTAATTCTTGTCCAATAAAGCCAAATGCCCCGGTAATTCCTATTCGAAGTTGTTTCACAGATTGAATTTCAAGTTTAAATATAAAAAACGCTAGACCTAATAACGCTAATTATTTTCTAAATTTGACTTTAGATAACTAAAAGCACAGATATAACTTTGTTCTACCCAATCCTAAAGCATTTTTTCGATAAAGTATTTGCGCTAGCTGCTCTAATGGTTTTATCTCCGCTTGTGCTATTGATTGGGATTATCTTATTTTTTGATCTTAAGGCATGGCCTGTTTTTGTTCAAAAGCGGCCGGGCTATCAACAGAAGATTTTTGCTGTCTATAAGTTTAAAACCATGCGAGATACCACAGACGAAAAGGGGGCTTTATTATCCGATTTTGAGCGTCTTACTCCCCTAGGAAAAATCATACGTAAATTATCTTTAGACGAACTCCCGCAATTGATCAACGTTTTAAAAGGCGAAATGAGTTTTGTAGGACCCCGTCCTTTATTACCAGAATACTTACCTTTATATTCAAAGGAACAAAATAAAAGACATGAGGTCAAGCCCGGGATAACAGGCTGGGCTCAGGTCAATGGAAGAAATACTTTGAGCTGGCAGGATAAATTTAAGCATGATGTATATTATGTGGAAAACCAAAGCTTTTTTTTAGACCTTAGGATTTTAATCAAAACAGTTGGTAAAGTTCTTCTTCCAAAAGACATTAACGCATCAGAGCAATTAACCATGGAACCGTTTAATGGAAAAAACTAAACTTATCTTTCTTGGAGCAGGAGGCCATGCAAGAGTACTTGCTAGTACGGTAGAATCTACTGCAGCAGAACTAGTGGCCGTTTTTGATCCAGACCCCACAAAAAAAGATTTAGATGGGGTAGAAAATATGGGAGATTACAAGGCTGATGTTCATCCAGAAGCAAAACTTTTAATTGCCATTGGTGACAATTCAGTTCGCAAAAAAATTAGTGCTACCGTTTCACATGACTTTGGACAAGTGATCCATGCGGCAGCTCAAGTCGATCGTTTGACGCACTTATCTCCCGGAGTACAAGTTATGCCGGCTGCTGTCATTAACCGCGGTACAGCGATTGGTCAACACACCATTATCAACTCAAATGCTACGGTAGAACACGACTGCAAAATTGGGGACTTTGTCCATATTGCGCCGGGCGCAACTATTTGTGGCGGAGTAACAGTGGGCGAAGGGACTTTAATCGGTGCAAACGCAACAGTTTTACCGCAATGTGTTATTGGACAAAATGTTACTGTTGGGGCAGGTGCAGTAGTCACAAAAAACATCCCAGATAATGCTATCGTAACAGGTGTTCCTGGTAAAATTATTTCAAATGGATAAATCCAAAATACACCTCTCTTCCCCCCATATGGGAGAAGAAGAACTTTTGAATGTTCAAGAAGCTTTTGCGACCAATTGGATTTCTCCCGCAGGGCCATTTATACCACAATTTGAACATGATCTAGCCACTTATTGCGGAACTGTTGGAGCAGCTGTAGTGCAATCAGGGACAGCGGCGATTCATTTAGCCTTACGCTTATTGGACATACAACAAGGGGATTTGATTCTTTGTCAATCCTTTACTTTTATAGGCTCTTCTAATCCTATCTTATACGAAAAAGCGACCCCAGTTTTCATTGATTCAGAAGAGACAACCTGGAATATGTGTCCTCAAGCACTAGAAGAAGCCATTGTCGATTTAGAGAAAAAGGGAAAACGCCCTAAAGCCATTATTGTCGTTCACCTTTATGGGATGCCTGCAAAGATGAATGAGATTATGGCCATTGCAAATCGTTATAATATCCCAGTGATAGAAGATGCTGCAGAGGCACTGGGTTCTTATATCGATGGTAAGGCGTGTGGTTCTTTTGGAGATTTTGGGATTTTGAGTTTTAACGGAAATAAAATCATCACCACTTCTGGCGGAGGTACTTTATTATCTGATAATATCGATGCGTTACAAAAAGCGCGTTTTTTGGCCACACAGGCCAAAGAAAACACCCCCCATTATGAACACCTCGAAATGGGTTACAATTATCGCATGTCGAATATCGCCGCGGCCATAGGAGTAGGACAATTAAAAGTTTTAGACAAAAGGGTAGCCGCTAGAAGAGCCAATCACGATTTTTATCAAGCATTACTCACTAATGTTGAGGGGGTTCAATTTTTAGAAGAACCAGAAGGATACTTTAGTAATCGCTGGTTGAGTTGTATTATTATTGACCCACTTGTTACAGGAATAAGTAGAGAAGATCTGCGACTAGCTTTAGAAAAAGAAAACATTGAAAGTCGACCATTGTGGAAACCCATGCACATGCAACCCCTGTTTGAAAACTGTGATTACTATGGAACAGACTTTAGTGAAAAACTCTTTCAGGATGGTCTTTGCCTTCCATCGGGGAGTAATTTAACACCACAAGAAAAAGAGCGAATTTTAAATCAATTGAAAGTAGTATTTTCGTGCTAGTATGTTTGAAAGAATCTTTAAATATCATTACTCGAATAAATTTGCCTACGCCTTAGATGCGATATGCATCTTTATTGCCTTAGAAGCCATCCTTTTCCTCAATGGTTCTGTTTTAATTATTCGATCACAATTAGATAAACCTGTATTTATAGCGTTAGCCTTGAGCTGTATTACGCTCTTTCGCGGTTATAAAATGGTTTTGCGTTTTACCACTTTTATTGATATTGGGAAAATAGCCTCTGGACTCATCCTTAGCATTGCATTATACGCCTTGTATATTAAGGCTAATACACGTGGGCATTACAACTATTTATTGTTGCTGTTTTACTTTAGTTTATCACTACTTTCTCTTTACCGACTGGTGATCAAATTGCTTTATGCACGAGTGACTAAAGAAGAAAAGTTATTGAACACCTTACTTTTTGGCGCTGGCGCTAATGGATTAAGAACAAAAAGAGCCTTAGATGACAGTAATGCTGTCAATGTTTTAGCCTTTATAGACGAAGCCCCAGGAACGGTAGGAAGAAGTATTGAAGGTTTAGCAGTAATGCGTTTAGATGAGAAGTTAGAGAAGTTCATTGAAAACAAAAATGTTCAGCAAATTATCATCACCAAAGAAAAGATTAGTCAAAAAAAGAAAAACGAACTCTTTCAGTTTTTTAAAAATAAAGGGGTCAAGATATTCACGGTTCCTGCCATTGACAAATTAGCCAGTAATGAAGGGATTGTAGGAAATCTTACGCCCATCAAAATCGAGGATCTTTTAAGAAGAGATCAAATCAAAATTGATTCAGAAAAGAATAAATCTCAGTACCACAATAAAACAATTTTAGTCACAGGTGCTGCAGGTTCTATTGGGAGCGAAATAGTTCGTCAATTACTCCTTTTTGAACCAGCTCAAATTATTTTATACGATCAAGCAGAAACCCCTTTATTTGATTTAAAAAATGAATTAACCCAAAAGGGCACGAAAACAAAACTGCATTACTACCTTCAAAGTATTACAGATAAAGCGGCTTTAGAACAATGTTTCAAAACTTTTTCTATCGATCTGGTTTTTCATGCTGCGGCTTATAAGCACGTATTTATGACAGAAGCAATCCCTAAAGCTGCCATCATCAATAATATTTTAGGGACTAAGAATGTTGTCGATGTCGCTTTAGCAAGCAAGGTCTCTCACTTTGTCATGGTTTCGACAGATAAAGCAGTAAATCCTTCTAATGTAATGGGAGCGTCAAAACGCATCGCAGAAATATATGTCGCCCATGCAGCAGAAAACACAACTACTCAAATCATCACGACCCGTTTTGGAAATGTATTAGGGTCAAACGGTTCTGTAGTCCCTATTTTTAAAGAGCAAATCGCAAAGGGTGGTCCAGTCACAGTAACTCACCCAGACATTACCCGCTATTTTATGACCATCACAGAAGCCTGTCAATTAGTACTTGAAGCTGGAGCAACTGGTGAAGGAGGGGAGATTTATGTCTTTGATATGGGTGAGCCCGTAAAGATTGCAGATCTCGCTACGAGTATGATTCGCTTGTCTGGTTTAAATGAAGGGCAAGACATTGAACTAGTTTATAGTGGACTAAGACCCGGGGAAAAACTCTATGAAGAACTACTCACCGATAAAGAAAACCTTAAACCTTCTCATAATGAGTTGATTTTTATCGCTGAAAAGGAAGTATTCTCTACAAACCAACAAGAGCAAATTCTCGCTTTAATAGATAGTGCTGCTAAAGGGGTGAAGGAAGATATTCTTGTCAAGCAAATGAAAGCAATCGTTCCAGAATACAAATCGATGAATTCGACTTATACCGCTCTTGACAATTAATTACCCCCAGGAACGATTTTAAGATTTCTTATACAAACACTAAAAGGATAACGCTGTACACCTGCACTATTCAATACAGAAGGATGTTTGTCAAAGCTTAAGCGAAAATCAGGAATGATAGGTAAGGGCACAACAACCTGTCTAAATTCTGTCACATTATAACTAGAATCTGACCACAACTCTCCCGGTTCAATGGTTACACTCCCGCTGCCAGAAACAATCGGAACATAGCCTAGTGATATTTTTACATTTTCATCGGGATTATTCGGTAGGACTAAAAACTCCATTTTGTATTCAAATACTAAATTTTTTGGCGCTGTCCCAAAATTGGAAAATTCTTTTGATATAGTAGTAATTTCATTTTCTCCTGCACCATTAGCGATATAATACCCCACCATAGCATTTTCGCAAGGCGAAAAAGTTACGGTTGAATTTTCCGAAGGTCCAAACCAACCATCTTGCGGATTTTCCCAACCCCAAGTCACACTTGCGGTTTTCATTTGCAAATCATCCTGATACTCAGCGGTAACATAGTCATTAATAGAAACAACATCAAAGCTATTCGCATTCGCGACGGCGTGTTGCATGTTGTATTTACCAAAAATATTGTTGTATTCTACTAAGACGGCAATTTGAGCATTAGTTTGTGGGTCATTAATATCTCCTTCTACTGTCGTGGTTCCACTTACAGTAGTAGTTGAGCCTACACTTGTTGTTCCCCCTTCAAATACCCATTTAAAAATGTCAAAGTTTTTTGAAGTGGTTACATAAGATACCCTAAAAACAGCATTATCAGGCATCATACTATTGGTCACTGTAAAACTGTGCTCTGAAGATAAAAAAGAAGCTTCCACCTCTCCGGTACGTCCGTTAGGATCTTCTGTTGGACGTATAATTGCATTAGCATCCTCTTCTAAAAGTGATTCAGGAACAAATTCTGGAGTGCAGGAACAGACCACGATTAAAAAACCAAAAAATGCAACGTTAAGCCTCATAAAATAAAAATAGTTTACAAAGATAAAGAAAACGCATTACACATTATTAAATAAAAACGCATTCCTTTACCTATTAACGTGCTAACACAACTTATAGTATTGCAATCATTGTATAATTTCCCTTGTATAATGTTAAAAATTAAGTACATTTGCAATCCAAAAATTAACAAAAATGTATGCAATCGTAGAGATAGCAGGGCAGCAATTTAAAGTTGCAAAAGACCAGAAAGTGTTTGTACACCGTTTGGCACAAGACGAAGGAAGCAAAGTTTCTTTTGATCAAGTGTTCTTATTAGACGATGGAAAAGCAGTTACCCTTGGCGCCCCGGCTATAACTGGAGCTTCGGTAGAAGCAAAAGTAGTAAAGCACTTGAAAGGAGACAAAGTAATTGTCTTTAAAAAGAAAAGAAGAAAAGGATACCGTGTGAAAAACGGTCACCGTCAAGCATTAACAGAAATTCTAATCGAAGGAATCTCTGCTAAAGGTGGCGCTAAGAAGGCTGCGCCAAAAGCAACAGCGGAAAAAGTAAAAGCTAAGCCAGCGGCTAAAAAGGCTGCCCCTAAAAAAGAGGCACCAAAAGCACAAGTGGATCTGAGCGGAAAAACAGTAGCTGAATTAAAAGAATTAGCTAAAGCAAAAGGGATTACAGGTATTTCTTCTATGAAGAAAGCCGATTTAATCGCTGCTTTACAAGCATAATAATTTAAAACGATACAACCATGGCACATAAAAAAGGAGTAGGTAGTTCGAAGAACGGTAGAGAATCAGAATCGAAACGATTAGGTGTAAAAATCTTTGGTGGACAAGCTGCACGCGCAGGTAACATTATCGTGCGTCAACGCGGTACTGCTCACAACCCAGGAGAAAATGTGTATTTAGGAAAAGATCATACCCTTCACGCAAGAGTTGACGGGGTGGTACAATTCGTTAAAAAGAAGAACAATAAGTCGTATGTTTCTATTGTTCCTTTTGAAGCCTAAACACTTTTAAAGTAAAAAAAACTAAACCCACTCATTGAGTGGGTTTTTTTATGCCTAATCTTTTAGCGCACCATAAACAGCGCGGTTTAAAGCAATAATATATTCGTTAGTATTAGGAATTTTTTGGGTCATAAAAATGGCAATGAGTTCTTCGGTTGGATCGATAAAAAAATGCGTTTTAAAATAACCACCCCAGTAGATTTGACCTGTGCTGACTGGACTAGGATCTTTGGTTGCATTATACAAAACCCCAAACCCAAGACCAAAACCACGGCTAGGACCCAGCAATTGACCCACTTGGTTTTTTGTCATTTCAATTACAGAGGCTTCTGACAAAATGCGTTTTCCTTTATAACTTCCTTTATTGAGTATCATCTGACAAAAATGTAAATAATCTTCTGTAGAAGAAAAAAGACCATAAGTTCCCCCATAAACGGTATTTCCACTTGTTTTAGCTTGAACAGGACTATTAACCAACTGTCTCTCTTCAGTAATCAAGTGCACTTGCATAACACGGTCGAGGTTTTCTGTCGCTACATTATAATCTGTTTCTGTCATCTCAAGAGGAAGCAATATATTTTCCTTTAGATACTCATTAATAGGTTGCTGAGTGATCTTTTGCAAGATTAAGGCTAAAATGTCTGGTGCAGCACTGTAATACCACTGTTCCCCAGGTTGACTTATGAGTGGGACCTCTAATAACTTTGCGACTGGTTCTTCTAATTTTTTGTACACAGCGGGATCAAACAAGTCGTTGTACATCAACTTAAAGAGTTGTTGATCAAAAAGACTTTCTCCTAGTCCATGGGATAATCCTGCTGTGTGGGTTAATAGCTGTTGTATGCTAATAGGCTGTTTTGCAGCAACTGTTGGTCCATCTATCCCGGTTGAGACATCTTCGATTACCCTAAGTTTTGCCAATTCTGGGAGGTAATCTTGTGCTAAATCATCTAAGGACAAAAGGCCCTTTTCAATCAGTTGCATAATGGCAACGCTCATGATGGGTTTTGTCATTGACTGGATAAAGTAGATACTGTTTTTTTCAAGCGGTGCCTTTGTTTGAACACTGTTATGTCCCAATGCTTTATGCCATACTTTTTCTTGACTGTGATAAATTAAGACTTCGGCTCCCGCAATTTGACCCGCGTCAATTTCAGTTTTTAGGTAGTTTTCAAAATCAGAAAGTTGATCTACATCAAACTGTTTTTGCGCTTCAAGACTTACTCCAATACTGAAGAAAACACCAAAAAGAAGAAAAGACAGATGTCGCATAAAAGTATTTTTAAGACAATATAATTAAATAAAAAAGCCGAGCAATTGCCCGGCTTTTATTTTATAATCAGAATCTTTTAGTATCTGTAATATTCTGGTTTGAATGGCCCTTCAACAGTTACCCCGATATAATCGGCTTGATCTTTAGACAGCTCTTCTAACTCAACTCCTAAGTGTTTTAAGTGCAAAGCAGCTACTTTTTCATCTAAGTGTTTTGGCAACATATACACCTTGTTTTCATATTTTTCTGGGGTATTCCACAGTTCAATTTGCGCAAGGGTCTGGTTAGTAAAAGAGTTACTCATGACAAAACTAGGGTGTCCAGTAGCACAACCTAAGTTGACTAAACGACCTTCTGCTAAAACGATCAATTCTTTCTCGTCTTCTAAGGTGTATTTATCTACTTGAGGCTTGATCTCCACTTTAGTATTCCCATAGGTGTCGTTTAACCAGGCCATATCGATTTCATTATCAAAGTGACCAATGTTACAAACGATTGCTTTGTCTTTCATTTGTAAAAAGTGCTCCCCAGTAAGAATGTTTTTATTTCCTGTAGCGGTAATCACAATGTCCATATTATCAACGACAGAATTGATTTTCTTCACTTCATAGCCGTCCATTGCTGCTTGCAGTGCACAGATAGGATCAATTTCAGTAACAGTAACAATGGCGCCAGCTCCTTTAAAAGAGGCGGCAGTTCCTTTTCCTACATCACCATATCCAGCGACTAAGACACGTTTTCCAGCTAACATTACATCGGTTGCACGACGCACAGCATCCACCGCACTTTCTTTACACCCGTATTTATTGTCAAACTTTGACTTTGTAACAGAGTCATTTACATTTATCGCAGGCATCGGTAATGTGCCATTTTGCATACGCTCATATAAACGGTGAACCCCTGTAGTGGTCTCTTCAGACAAACCATTAATGTTTTCTACTAATTCTGGGAATTGATCTAACACCATATTGGTTAAATCTCCCCCATCATCAAGAATCATGTTTAAAGGTTGTCGATCTTCTCCAAAGAAAAGCGTCTGTTCGATACACCAATCAAATTCTTCTTCATTCATCCCTTTCCAGGCATAAACAGGAATACCTGCAGCAGCAATGGCCGCAGCAGCATGATCTTGTGTAGAAAAAATATTACAAGAACTCCAGGTGACATCTGCCCCTAAAGCGACTAAGGTTTCAATTAATACGGCTGTTTGAATGGTCATATGTAAACAACCTGCAATACGCGCTCCAGCAAGGGGTTGCTCCTCGGCATACTCTTCGCGAAGGGCCATTAATCCGGGCATTTCTGCTTCGGCTAATTCGATTTCTTTACGACCCCAGTCGGCTAGACTAATGTCTTTTACTTTGTAAGGAAGAACGTTTGTTTTCTCTTTCATAATGGGTTTGTTAACTTTACGCTGCAAAAGTACAATCTTTCTTATCAAATCCCTATGCCGTTAACAAATCATTTTTCAGTAGCAAATAATTACAACTTAGCGGTTTGGAAGATTGATGAATCAGAAGAAAGCTTAAAGAATGAGCTGCTTTTAACCCCTAAACAACATCAAGCCCTAACAGAAAGGAAGACCGTTAATGGGAGGCAAGGCTATTTAGCGGTTCGTTCTGCTTTGGTAAGTTTAGGGATTTCTTTAGAGGACTTATCGGTCAATGAGATAGGGGCGCCCCAGTTGCCAAAGGGCTATTGCTCCTTATCGCATACCAATACGCATGCGGCAGCGGTTTTCGCCCAGAATAATGTGGGCATTGATCTAGAGGCCTATCGGCCAAAAATTTCACGAATTGCTTCAAAATTTGTCCATCCAAACGAGCAAGCCTTTTTACCGCAACTAGAAGAAGTCAAAGCTTTAACGCGGCTATGGACTGCCAAAGAGGCGATTTATAAAGCATTAAAAATCGCCGGATTATCCTTGCGTCAACAGATCGAACTGATGCCCTTTGACTTAAGCGATACCAGCGGAAGTGCTAAGGTGTATTTGACAGAACAGTCTTGTACTGTTCAATTGGAATTCTGTACTTTTGATCAACACGAACTAACTATCGCCCACAACATTCAACATGAAAGTATCCATTGAGATTACCTTAGCTCCCTTAGAAAAGGAGTATGAAACACCCATTAAGAATTTTATCCGGGTGTTGCGTTCTTCTCCTTTTGAAATTCAAGAGAATCCGTTAAGCACTCAGATCTATGGAGAATATCACGCTTTAATGAACTTTTTAACCCCCGCTATTGCCGACTCTTTTGATGCAATTACCGCCGGAATGATTCATTTAAAAATCGTAAAAAGTGATCGCAGCGATTATCAACCCTTTATCTGATTTTTTCTTTGGGCAGTATGCCCTCTATAGTCTTCAAGACATAGCGCTGGAAGTTACTGCTGTTTTCTTGGGTTTAGCCAGCGTGTGGTATGCCAAAGAAAATAAAATTGCTGTCTATCCTACGGGGATGATATCCACCGCCATTTTTGTCTACTTATTGTGGAAGTGGCTCTTACTGGGAGATATGTTGATCAATGCTTATTACTTTATCATGAGTGTTTATGGCTGGTATTTTTGGATCCAAAAAAAAGGAGAACAAAGCCTGCATCCCATTGCCCGTATTAGTCAACAAGAAACCGTCATCAGTGTTGGCTTATTTTTATTTTCGATTATCGGAGTTTATCAAGTTTACCAGTATTTTGAGATGTGGACCAGTTGGACTGCCTATATCGACACCTTTACCACCGCCATCTTTTTTGTAGGGATGTGGTTGATGGCGAGAAGAAAAATGGAGCATTGGATATTTTGGATCATCGGGGATATTATTTCTGTACCCTTGTATTTTTATAAAGGTTTGACCTTGACTAGTCTTCAATATATTATTTTCACTTTTATTGCCATTTATGGCTACCGAGCATGGAAACAGGAACTCAAACTTCGTCTGGCTGCCTAAGGGTGGTATTGTATGGTCCAGAGAGTACTGGGAAAACAACTTTGGCAAAGGCTTTAGCTGCGCATTATAAAACACCCTGGGTGGAAGAATTTGCGCGCCCTTACCTACAAGAAAAATGGGAGAAGGAAAAAAGTGTTTGCACCCTTGAGGACTTACCCATCATAGCACAGGGACAACTTGATGCAGAAAATAAGGCCATCAAACAGGCGAACAAATTGATCATTTGCGATACTAATATCTTAGTCACTAAAGTGTGGTCTGAAACCCATTTTGACGGCTATTGTGCGCCAGAGCTCGAAGCTATTTTAGCGAATACCCACTATGATTTGTATTTGCTTACTTCCATAGATGTCCCTTGGGAAAAAGATGACTTAAGAGATCGTCCTAACGATCGCGAAGCCATGTTTACTTATTTTAAAGCACAATTAAATGCGTATAATTTTCCCTACCTAGTGCTGGAAGGAAATCCACAACAGCGCTTAGATAAAGCCGTTGCTGCAATTGAACAATTGCTCGATTAAATTCAATTAAATTACAAGCAGATTCTTTAAAAAGAAGTACTTTTGTGCATGCTCAAAGGGGTGCTCTAAAACAAGAGCTGAGATCAGACCCTATGAACCTGGGCGGGTAATGCTGCCAAGGGAAATAGTAATAATTTAATTTAATTGTAACCAGAATAGTTACCCCTTTTATTCGTAAAATTTTTTCGAATGAAAACAACTGTTTTTTTCTGTGTTTGTGCCTTAGGCATATCGTCTTTAAGCGCGCAAGAAGAACAAGCGAAAGATTCGCTTAACACTTCCCTTATTTCTCTAGAAGAAGTAAGTGTTGCCGGCCTAAGGGCTAATGACAAGCAACCGATTCCTTTTTCTGAAGTGACAAAAGCCGATTTAAAAAGCCGTAACCTGAGTCAAGATTTGCCTATTTTGCTTAACTTTTTACCTTCTGTCGTAACAACTTCAGATGCTGGAGCTGGAATTGGTTATACAGGCATTCGTGTACGTGGTAGTGATGCTACCCGCGTGAATGTAACCATCAACGGGATTCCCTATAACGATGCAGAGTCACAAGGTACCTTTTGGGTGAATTTACCTGATTTTGCCTCTTCGGTTGAGAGCATTCAACTACAAAGAGGGGTAGGGACTTCTACAAATGGCTCGAGTGCCTTTGGCGCTAGCCTTAATATTTTAACCGATGCTGCTGCACCTGCAGCTTATGCTGAAATCACTAATGCGGTAGGGAGCTTTGGAACCCTGCGCAATACTTTAAAATTTTCTACCGGTTTATTGAACGATCGCGTTGAATTCTCTGGACGTTTAGCGAAAATCGCTTCAGATGGCTACATTGACCGCGCGTCTTCTGATTTAAAATCCTATTTCTTACAAGGCTTATATAAGGACGAAAACACTTTAATCAAGGCTCTGACCTTTGGGGGACACGAGGTGACCTATCAATCTTGGTTTGGGGTAGATCCTTACACCTTAGAGAATGATCGTACCTATAACTTTGCCGGAGAGATTTACAATGAAAATGGAGACTTAACAGGCTATTATGATAATCAGGTCGACAACTATCGCCAGGATCATTATCAATTGCACTGGAATCAAACGTATACCAATAATTGGTCTTCTTCTGTAGGATTAAATTACACCTATGGCCGTGGCTATTATGAAGAATATAACAACGATGCTAGTTTAGCAAATTTACGTCTAGATGATGTCGTTTTAGGTGGGGCAACACAAAGTGCCACAGATGACATTACTCGCAAGTGGTTAGATAACGACTTTTATGTTTTAACGGCAAATGCACAATACAATGTCGCTGAAACAAATTTAGTATTAGGGGGCTTGTACAGCACCTATGATGGGGATCATTTTGGGAAACTTATCTGGGCGCGCTTTGCCAGTAATGCACAGCCTAACCATGAGTTTTATCGCAATAAAGGAGAGAAGACAGAGGTCTCTTTCTTTGGAAAATTGACCCAAAAGATCAATAATAAATTATCGGGATATGTCGATTTACAATTCCGTAATATCAACTATACAGCAACTGGCACAGTAAACGATTTAGGTACGATAGACATTGATGACAGTTTTAACTTTTTCAATCCAAAGTTTGGGTTGACCTATGCCGCAAGTGAAAATGCACAGTGTTATATTTCTTATGCTAAAGCGCAAAGAGAGCCTAATCGTACCGACTATGAAAACGGCAATCCTCGCCCTGAAGTCTTAAACGATTTTGAAGCAGGACTGCGAAAAAAATCTGCTCGTGCGCAATGGAGTGCAAACCTATACTATATGCGTTATAAAGATCAATTGGTTTTGACTGGCGGAATAGACGATGTGGGAGCACCGATTCGCGAAAATGTAGGAGATAGCTACCGTTTAGGGATTGAACTAGACGCTAAGATTGCCTTAAACGATCAATGGTTATGGCAACCCAATTTAACCCTGAGCCAAAACAAAAACAAAGACTTTAATTTTGAACGCGATGGTCAATTAGTCAATCTAGGGGACACCAATATTTCTTATTCTCCTAATGTAGTGGCGGGAAGTAATATTGTTTTTGTGCCTTCGACTCAGTTCCAAGTGGGCCTATTGTCAAAATTTGTCGGGGAGCAATACATGGGGAATATTGATGCAGACTTGTCTAAACTCTCCTCTTATTTCTTGAATGATTTAAACATACAATACAACTTAGGCCCAATAAGTTGGGCCAAAGGGATATCCTTTTATCTCCTAGTAAACAATCTATTCAACGTGCAATTTGAATCAAATGGATACTTTTATACCTATAATGATACTTGGTCGAGTTCTACCCAAGTAACCACCATCGAGGGAGTGGGGTATTATCCACAAGCGGGGACTAACTTCTTGCTAGGAGCAACCATTAGATTGTAGTATATAATACCCGTCTGAGTAACTGGACGGGTTAATTTGACAATTCTAGGGTGTTTCCTCTCAAAATCGCTTGATACATCACCATAGAATAAATCTCAGTTTGACCTTCGGCTGGGTTGAGTAACTGCCCAGTTGCGAGACTGTACTGATAATCTTCGCAAGAACATTGCGCTAAGACCCCAGTAATTTGGGTTTGAGAACAATCACTGGGTAAATGATTGGGGCAACTAGCTTCCCATGCCAGGTAGCTATCCCCGTTGAGGTTAAAAACAATGATGCCTTTATGTCCATAATTGGGCAAAAGTATTGCCCCGCCAGCAAAACGCAAATTATCATATTGTGGCAAACTCAAATTGATCGGGATCGAAAAACGCATGGCGGGAAGAAATGGATTGCGCTCAAGAGCATCATTACTGCATCCGATTAAAATGAATAGCATTACGCCATAAAGACACTTCTTTTTAAAACCAATCGATAGATTCTTTTGCATTTTTATATATTTGTAAGACACCCTTCGTTAAATGAAGGGTTTTTTATTCTATTTAAACGAAAAGATTATGAGTAAAGTATCTTATTATACCGAAGAAGGTCTAAAAAAGTTGCGCGAGGAACTCAATCATTTAAAAGACATAGAACGCCCTAAAGCTTCTCAGGCAATTGCGGAAGCCCGAGACAAAGGAGATTTAAGTGAAAACGCCGAATACGACGCTGCCAAAGAAGCCCAAGGAATGCTAGAAATGCGTATCGCTAAAAAGGAAGAGACCTTGTCTAATGCTCGTATTATCAACGAGGCAGAACTCGACACCTCTAAAGTATTGGTTTTGTCTACCGTAGAGGTGAAAAACAAAGCCAATGGGATGCAAATGACTTATACCCTGGTCGCACAAAGCGAAGCCGATTTAGCTTCTGGAAAAATCTCTGTTGATTCCCCTATTGGAAAAGGTTTATTGGGGAAAAAAGTCGGAGAAGCAGCTGTAATCCAAGTTCCAAACGGCACCATTGAATTTGAAGTCTTATCTATTAGTCGTTCCTAATGAGCATTTTCGCTAAAATTATTGCAGGGGAAGTACCCGCATACAAAGTAGCCGAAAACGAACAACATCTCGCCTTTTTAGACATTAACCCTAATGCCAAAGGACACACCCTTTGTATTCCTAAAAAAAAGACGGATAAACTTTTTGATTTATCGCAAGAGGAATACTACGCTTTAATGGAATTTTCTCGCAAGGTCGCTCTGGGTCTTGAAAAAGCCGTTCCCTGTAAACGTATCGGGATGACTGTGATCGGTCTAGAAGTCCCACATGCACATGTTCATTTGATTCCGTTGCAAACAATGGCAGATGCCACTTTTGGTAAAAAAGAAAGTCTTACTCCAGAAGAAATGCAAAGTTTAGCCACTAGTATTGCTGCTAAAATAGATCACTAAGTCAATAGGTTACTCTTGGCTTTTGGGCAGCATAATTTCAAAGGTTGTTCCCACGCCTAGTTTCGTTTCTTTAACGTGGATTAATCCTTGGTGATAATCGTGGACAATCCGTTTTGCAAGCGAAAGCCCTAGGCCCCAGCCGCGACTCTTGGTCGTAAAACCAGGGCGAAATATTTTTTTTAGCGCCTTCGACGTAATCCCACTCCCACCGTCACGAACTAAAATACGCACCTCAGCTTTTTTATCGATAATACGCACGCTAAGAGGCCCGATTCCCTTCATGGCATCTAGGCCGTTTTTAATTAAGTTTTCTAAGGTCCAACTCAGTAGCGATGCATTGAGCGGAAGGATAATTTCTTTGTCGGGGAATTCTAAGGTCCATTCTACCTGTTTCCCCGTTCGCTTTTGTAAATAGGCAACGGTCTCTTTGCTCACCCTAACGATATCTGCAGGGATTAACTCTGGCAGTGACCCTACTTTTGAAAAACGCTCTGTAATCACTTCAAGGCGTTCGATATCTTTTTGCATTTCTTCTAGCGAGGCAGGAGCAATATTTTCTTCTTTTAGCAAAGCAATCCACCCCATCAGAGAACTTAAAGGAGTACCAATTTGGTGGGCGGTTTCTTTGGCCATCCCTGCCCATAAACGATTTTGTTCTGAAGCTTTATTGGTTTGAAAGAAAAAGTACAACAATCCTCCAAAAAGAAATAGGATTAAAAGTAAGGCCAGTGGATAATACTGGAGCTTCACTAATAAGGGCGCGTTACCATAATATAAATTCTGATTGATCAAGTCTTTGTAAACGATCGGGATAGGGGCATTCACTGATTTTAGATGGGCTAGCTTCTTGAAAAGTTCAATAGAATCGGGATCGTTTGTTTTGCTCCACTCAATATTTTTAAAGTCAACGATTTTCCCTTGTTCATCTACTTGGATCATAGGAGTAACCCCTATTTTCTGTAAAACATCAAAGGCGAGATTTCCATAGCTTATGCTTAAGTCAGAACTTTCTGCAATCTCTTGTTGCGCCATGGCCCACAGTTCCATTTTGACGCGCTCTTCTTTTTTGACGATTTGAAAAAGCACATTGGTGTTCCACATAATCAACACCACTATAGCAAATGCGCCATAGAGTCCCCAACTTTTCCATAAATGTTTAAACGATTGGAACACCACGAAATTCTTAACGCTCTAAATTACCGATTATTATCGAAACCTCGGGGCTAAGACAAAGTCCTAGCTATTTTTCGTTTAGGGAAAAGGGGTAGTTCCCATGGGAATACTTATTTTTGCTTTCTAATTAAGTATAAAGATGGAAGTATCTGGTAAAATCAAGTGGTTAGATGAAACCAAAACCTACGGAAACAACGGTTTTCGTAAACGCGAAGTTGTTGTAACAACAGAAGAGCAATACCCGCAGCACATATTAGTAGAATTTGTTCAGGATAAATGTGACTTACTCAACAATTTCCAATTGGGACAAAATGTGAAGATTGGGATTAACTTACGCGGTCGCGAATGGGTCAATCCACAGGGAGAAACAAAGTATTTCAACTCTGTTCAAGGATGGAGAATAGAAGCTGCCGGCGCTGCTGCTCCTTCACAAGAAATGCCTCCTATGCCACCAGCCTCTGCTTTTGAAGCAGCACCAGAAAAAGACAACGAAGTAGAAGACGATTTACCATTCTAAAGAAGAGCTCTAAGATGGTCTGTTAGATCGACTCGATTTAATCTGTGTATTTTGAAGGCTAAATTCTTAATTCATAATTATTTCAGTTGTCAATCAAAAATTAATGTAGTACATTTGCACCCCCATAGCAGGGGAACAAATAATAGATAAAACAATTTATTGTGGATACACTAAGTTATAAAACCATTTCGGCTAATGCCAACACCGTTGATAAACAATGGGTTGTAGTTGATGTAGCGGGAATGCCTTTAGGAAGAATAGCCTCAGAAGTGGCAAAATTAATTCGCGGGAAGCACAAACCTAATTACACCCCTCACGTTGACTGTGGCGATAATGTTATCGTGATCAATGCTGAAAAGATTCAGTTAAGCGGTGAGAAGTGGAAGCAAAAAATCTACTTGCGTCACACTGGATACCCAGGTGGACAACGCGCCTTAAGCGCTGAGCAATTATATGCAAAAAGCCCTTCGCGTTTAGTAGAAAATGCTGTACGTGGAATGTTACCAAAAAACAAACTAGGTGCCACGTTGTATAGAAATCTAAAAGTATTTAATGGTGCAGAGCATACTCATGCAGGGTTAAACCCAACCGCCATTCAATTAAATAAATTTAACTAATGGATGTAATTCATACTATCGGTCGTCGTAAGACCTCTGTTGCACGTATCTTCTTAGGAAAAGGAAAAGGAAAGATCACCGTCAACAAAAAAGACTACACAGACTATTTCCCAACCCCAACTTTACAGTATAAGATTCAGCAGCCTTTTGCTTTGACAGAAACAGAAGGAAATTATGATTTAAAAGTGACTGTTGTAGGGGGTGGAACAAATGGACAAGTAGAAGCAGTTCGCCTCGCGATCTCTCGTGCTTTGTGTCAAATTAACGAAGAGCACCGTTTGGTTTTAAAGCCAGAAGGTCTTTTGACACGTGATCCTAGAATGGTAGAACGTAAGAAATTCGGTCAGAAGAAAGCCCGTAAGAAATTCCAGTTCTCTAAGCGTTAATATTTTTTTACTCCTTTTTCAAAAAAAGGAGTTGTTCATATATTTTTCAACCCGTTGCCCACTCAGCTTGCTGAGATTTAGTTTAGCATCTAAATAGGAGAGGCCTATATTATAGCCACTTTCTTATTGCTAACTACGGAACGTAAACTAACCAAAAATGGCAAACACAGACGTTAAAGACCTGCTTGACGCAGGCGTACACTTTGGTCACTTGACCAGAAAATGGAATCCTAACATGGCGCCCTATATCTATATGGAGCGTAATGGAATCCACATCATTAACCTTTACAAAACTGCAGCTAAAGTAGACGAAGCGGCAGAAGCAATGAAGAAAATCGCTGCTTCTGGACGTAAGATCCTTTTTGTTGCAACAAAAAAACAAGCCAAAGATATCGTTGCAACCAAAGCGGCTGCAGCTAAAATGCCTTACATCACAGAGCGTTGGCCTGGTGGAATGTTAACCAACTTTGTTACCATTCGTAAAGCAGTTAAGAAAATGGCTTCTATCGATCGCATGAAGAAAGATGGAACTTTTGAAACTTTATCGAAGAAAGAAAAGTTACAAGTAGACCGTCAGCGTGCGAAACTAGAAAAGAACTTAGGTTCAATTACAGATATGACCCGTCTTCCGGGGGCATTATTTGTTGTTGACATTAAGCGTGAGCACATTGCCATCAAAGAAGCACAGAAATTAAACATTCCAATCTTTGCCATGGTCGATACCAACTCTGATCCTCGTGATGTAGATTTCGTTATCCCTGCAAATGATGATGCTTCTAAGTCAATCGAAAAGATTTTAGGCATTGTAACTGAAGCAGTAAGCGAAGGCTTAACTACGCGTCAATCTGAAAAAGATGCGGCGAATAAAGGCCAAGAAGAAGCGAAAGAAGCTCCAGCAGCAGAAGCTCCAGTAGCAGAAGCAGCAGCAGAAGCTCCAGTAGCAGAAGCAGCACCGGAAGCTCCAGCAGTTGAAGCAACTCCAGAAGCACCAGAAGCACCATCAGCAGAAAGCGCAGACGCAGCTAAAGACGCTTAAGCATCACATTTAATATTGAGTAAATTATCCATAGCGAATAAAGCTTTTCTTAGGAATAGCTTTTTCGTTTTAAATTCAAATAAACTATGAAAATTACTGCATCAGAAGTAAATAAATTACGTCAAGCCACAGGGGCTGGAATGATGGATTGTAAAAAAGCTTTAGTTGAAGCCGAAGGAGACTTTGACAAAGCGGTAGAAAACTTACGTAAAAAAGGTCAAAAAGTTGCGGCTAATCGCGCTGATCGCGATTCAGCTGAAGGAGCTGTTTTAGCTAAAGTGAACGCAGACAATACCGCTGGTGTTGTTGTGTCAGTAAACTGTGAAACAGATTTCGTTGCTAAAAACGACCGTTACTTAGCCTTAGCCAATCAAATCCTTGATTTAGCTTTAGAAGCAAAAACAATCGAAGATTTACTTGCTGCAGACTTTGGTGGTATGAGCGTAGCTGATAAATTAACCGAGCAAACTGGGGTAATCGGAGAGAAAATTGAAATCGGTGGTTTCAAAAGAATCGAAGGTCCTTTTGTAGGACACTACATCCACGCTGGAAATAAAATCGCAACCATCGTAGGTCTTTCTGCAAACGTAGAAGGTGGAGCAGAAGCAGCAAAGAATGTTGCCATGCAAGCCGCTGCAATGAATCCTATCGCCTTAAATGAAGAAGGTGTTGATGCAACCGTAATCGAAAAAGAAATCGAAATTGCCAAAGACCAACTGCGTCAAGAAGGTAAGCCAGAGGCTATGTTAGACAACATTGCCAAAGGAAAGATCAAGCGTTTCTTTAAAGATAATACTCTTGTAAACCAAGCGTTTATCAAAGATAGCAAACAAACCGTTACACAATATGTTCAATCTGTTAATGCAGATTTAACGGTAACAGACTTTGCTCGCCTAGCCTTAGTATAGTCCGCTTATTGGGCAGAGATATAAGTCTCTCAATCAATTAAAATCCGTGCATTGCACGGATTTTTTTTTGCTCTAAAATTTCACTCAAAAAATGCATTAAAATATATATAATATAATAAATAAATTTTAACTTTAATAATTAAAATTTATGGTTTGACTCGTTTACTGTCAGGATTTCCCCTTTTTTTACTTAAATCATCTTTTGCTCAAATTGGCCTTTATGGAGCACTACAATTCGCTTCAAGTGAAGTGATTGCTCTCCGGACAAGGGGCTCAGGACAAGGCTCGAAGTGACTGTAGGGTCATTGCAATCACCCCCGTCCATTTCCTGCCTTCGGTAGGCAGGCCATACCTTCGGCAGGCAGGCGACCACCTTTGTCCATTTCGAGCGCAGTCGAGAAATCTACCGAAGTGGAGAAATCTACCGAAGCCGAGAAATCTAACCATTATGACCAAGAACTACTACATCTACATCCTTACAAACAAGGCCAAAACGGTGCTTTACATCGGGGTGACCAATAACCTAAAAAGAAGGATTTACGAACATCGAAACCCTGAGCCTAATTCAAAATCCTTTTCTAGCAGGTACAAAACGATTTACCTCATTTACTACGAACACTTTTTTAGTATCAGGAAGGCTATTCAGCGAGAGAAGCAGTTAAAACGATGGAGTCGTATTAAAAAAGAAAAGCTTATCGCTACCAAAAACCCTGAATGGAATTTTTTGAATGATACGATTTAGAGACTTCTCCACTTCGCCTCCCTATGGTAGGCTTCGGTCGAAGTGACCATGGAGTATTCGAAGGATGTCGAAGTGACTACAGGGATTATTCTACTTAAGTTTACGGATGATAAAAGCGTCTGGTAATTCTTGAAACGCCCCAGAAAATGCTTGTCCTACTTCAATCGCTTTTCTTCTTAAGTAATCACCGTGAAGATAACTGTGATACAAGACATCAAAATCAATTTCGCCTTGCGAATTAATTACTTGATCCCCAGCAATGTTATAGACATATAAAGATGGATCTGTAGCATCCATAAAATCGCGATAATCCACCGCATCTAAATCTGCTTGTGTGGGTTCTCCTCCATAAAAACTTAAGAAAAGTGTTTGTAAAAAGGGATTCATTTGTCTTAACCCATCTAAGCTAAAACCAGTGAAAACATTTTCCCATTCATAGAGGTCATAAGTACTTTGCGCGGCAATTGCGACAACACCTTGAACCTGGTCATTGAGGTTATTTTTAAACCCATTCCACTGGGCGATTCCTGCACCAGCAGATGCCCCCGCTAGAATGATTTTATTGGAGGGGATATTCATTTGGCTTAAATGATTTTTAATAAAACTGATCGCTTCTGTTCCGTCTTCAAGGGCAGAAATTACCCCTTGGTTTCCGGTTGTAGTTAACAAGCTATAATTTGCAGAAACGATCGCAATGTCTTTTTCAAAAACAGCCTGCATGGTTTCTAACAAAAGGTCGTCAAAGGCTTGTGCTTTGTCTCCCCCAGTAAAGCCTCCGCCGTGAAAAAAGATAACGACGCCTGAAGGGTTTGAATTTTCAGGGAGAAGAATGTCGAGTTGTTGTCGTTCTTGATCTCCATAATTAATGTCTTCAAAAAAGCGACCTTCTCCTATAGGGGAAGCGATTTGGGTTACGCCAAAAATACTTTCAAGATCAACAGTTGTTGTGGGATCGTCACTTTTGGCACATGCTAATAAAAGCAAAATAAAGGGCAGTGTAATTAACTTTTTCATAGGTAGGTTTTTTTTAAAGGTATTGTTTTTTGTCTTATTCTTCTAACCCCTCGGGGTAGAGAAAATGATTATAAGGAAAACGGGTGATGTGAATATCGCGAATAGCCGCATAAGCGCGTTTTCTAAAATCTTCTAAGTTAGACTTATTTAGCGCTGAAATAAACAAGGCATTTCCGTTCATTTTTGCCATCCAGGTGTCTTCCCATTCTTCGAGCGTATAGTGCTTAGAGGTTCGTTCTGTGACTAGATCGTCTTCTTCAATCACCTCTGGAGCGTAAGCGTCAATTTTATTAAAGACCATCAAGGTGGGCTTGTCCAGGCTGTCGATCTCTTGTAAGATTTGATTGACAGAGGCAATGTGCTCTTCAAAATTAGGGTGAGCAATATCGACAACATGCAATAAAAGATCTGCTTCGATCACTTCGTCTAGGGTACTTTTAAAGGACTCGACTAATTGGGTGGGTAATTTGCGAATAAACCCTACCGTATCACTTAATAAAAAAGGAAGATTTCCAATCACTACTTTGCGTACAGTGGTATCCAGGGTGGCAAAAAGTTTGTTTTCTGCAAAGACCTTACTTTTTGATAAAACATTCATCAGGGTTGATTTCCCCACATTGGTATAGCCGACTAAAGCGACCCTAACAAGGGCTCCACGGTTTCCGCGCTGGGTAGCCATCTGCTTATCTATAATAGTCAATTTTTTCTTTAAGAGGGTGATTTTATCACGAACAATACGACGGTCTGTTTCTATCTCTGTTTCTCCAGGACCGCGCATCCCGATCCCTCCTTTTTGTCTTTCAAGGTGTGTCCACAATCCTTTTAATCTGGGCAATAGATATTGGTATTGCGCTAATTCGACCTGGGTACGTGCATAACTTGTTTGTGCGCGTTGTGCAAAAATGTCTAAGATTAAACCTGTGCGATCAAGGATCTTACACTTTAGGGTTTTCTCAATATTATTTTGTTGTGCAGGGGTTAATTCGTCATCAAAAACTACCGTAGATACATCGTTCTCATGGACAAAGGTTTCCACTTCTGCTAACTTTCCACTCCCGATAAAGGTTTTAGGGTTAGGTAAAGCAATCTTTTGCGTGAAACGCTTTATCACTTTCCCTCCAGCTGTTAAGGCAAGAAAATCTAATTCGTCAAGATACTCTTTTGATTGATCTTCATCTTGTTGTGCATTAATGATGCCTACTAATACCGTGTTTTCAACAGCTAAGGTTTTTTTTTCTAGCATGGGTTATAAGGTCTTCCACGATTTAAGTTCGAGTGTTTTGCCATCAAAAACAGCATAGGTATAATGGGAAATCCAATCGCCTAAATTGATATATCGGGCTTGATCGATAGGAATATCTAAAGGGATGTGGCGATGCCCAAAGACGTAATAGTCTCTGGCTTTTTCTTGATTTTTTCTTTTGGCATATTGCGCTAACCACTCTTTTTCTTCGCCTAAAAAGACAGCGTCTTCTTCTCCAGAAATCATTTTGTTTTTGATCGATAAATGATGTCCTATACGCATGCCAAAATCTGGATGTATCCAGCGAAAACACCATTGAAAAAAGGAGTTAGTAAATACCTTTTTCATGCGTTTAAAGCCTTTGTCGTTAGGGCCTAAACCGTCTCCATGCCCTATAAAAAAGCTTTTGTTGTTAAAGGTGAATTCAGCTGGGGAATGATGCACAGTAATTCCGATTTCTTTTTCGAGATAGTCTAACATCCACAAGTCGTGATTTCCCACAAAAAAGTGAATGGGAACGCCTGCGTCGGCTAGCTCTGCTAGCTTTCCTAATACGCGTACAAAACCTTTTGGGACGACGGTTTTATATTCAAACCAAAAGTCAAATAAATCTCCTAATAAGAATAGTACCCCAACATCTTCTTTGATATGGTCAAGCCATTGTACAAAGATTCGCTCCCGGGGTGCGCTTTCTTCTGGTGTAGGAGCCCCTAAATGATTGTCAGAGGCAAAATAGATTTTCTTTCCTTCTGGAAGTTGCATGCGATAATTTCTAGTCTAAAGATACCATCTTTCTATTCAATGGCATGAGCGAGGTCATCAATCAAGTCTTGTGCATCTTCTATCCCCACACTTAAACGAATAAGAGAATCAACAACTCCGCTCTTTTCGCGTTCCTCTTTAGGGATAGATGCATGGGTCATCGAAGCAGGGTGACCGGCTAAACTTTCTACACCCCCTAGTGATTCTGCTAGGGTAAAGAGTTTAAGGTTTTCGACGATTTTGATGGCTGCTTTATAGTCGGCTCCTTTTGGGATAAAAGATAGCATTCCGCCAAAGTCTTTCATTTGCTTTTTAGCAACAGCATGGTTAGGATGGGTGTCAAAACCAGGCCAGTACACTTTTTCAATTTTGGGGTGGGCGGCTAGATATTCTGCCACAGTTTTACCATTTTCACAATGGCGTTGCAAGCGAACGTGTAAGGTTTTAATTCCGCGAAGGGTCAAAAAACTATCCATGGGACCGGGTACAGCACCACTGGCATTTTGTATAAAGGCCAAACGTTCATGTAAATCATCGTCGTTGACCACAAGAGACCCTAAGACAACATCTGAGTGCCCAGCAAGATATTTAGTAGCAGAGTGCATCACGATGTCTGCTCCAAAATTAAGTGGTTGTTGCAAATAAGGGGAAGCAAAAGTATTGTCAACGGCTAATAGTAGATTGTTCTTTTTAGTCAAATTTGCTACTGCTTCAATATCGACCACATTCATCATGGGATTAGTAGGGGTTTCTACCCAAATCAATTTAGTATTGCTATTGATGGCCGCTTCAACATTCGCCAAATCATTCATACCCACAAAGTGAAATTTTAGTCCAAAGCCTTCAAAGATTTTAGTGAACAAGCGGTAAGACCCTCCATAAAGGTCATTCGTTGAAATCACTTCATCGCCAGGTTGAAGAAGCTTCATCACAGCGTCCATAGCAGCTAATCCAGAAGCAAAGGCTAAACCGTGTTTCCCATTTTCTATACTTGCCAAAGATTTTTCTAGGGCTTGACGGGTGGGGTTATGGGTACGGCTATATTCAAATCCTTTATGTCCACCGGGCGTGGTTTGCGCATAGGTAGAGGTTTGATAAATAGGGGGCATTACTGCGCCATAAGCTGGGTCTGGTGCTTGCCCTCCGTGGATGGTTGCACTGTTAAATCGCAATTTCTTTTTCATGTGATCTTTTCAAAAATAGAATTACAAAGGTAAGAGATTCCCTTGATTTCTCTTTGCTTTGACTAATTTTGATTTACTTTGCATAAAAGGTGAAAATCAATGCATTTATTTTATTATTTAAGTAGCTGTGATACCTGCAAAAGGATCATGAAAACGCTAGCTTTAAGTAACGATGTTAGACAAATTGACATCAAAAAAAGACCTTTGACAGCAGCACAACTCGAGCTTCTTTATCAGCATAGTGGTTCTTATGAAGCACTCTTAAATAAACGTGCTCAAAAATTAAAAGAAATCGATAAAAGCAGCCTAGACGAAGCGGCCATAAAAAGCTTATTACTCTCGCATTATACCTTTTTAAAAAGACCAGTTTTGTTGTATAAAGACAAGTTGTATATCGGCAATGCAAAGGCAACTGTTGCTAAAGCGAAAGAGGCACTCGATGGATAAGAGACTGCTCGCATTGCTTGCGGCAATCGGCGCCACCACCATTTATGGGCTTAATCACACGATTATGAAGGTGATTATGCCAGATTATATTGGTCCATATGGTTTAGTACTTTTACGGGTTATTACTGCCAGTATCCTTTTTGGTGGGTTGAGTTTGTTTTATCCTACAGAAAAAATTGAGCGAGAAGATTACCTTAGAATTTTTGCTGCTACCGCCTTTGGGATGTGCCTTAATATGGTCTTTTTTATCCGTGGTTTAAGTCTCTCTACTCCCATTAACAGCTCAGTAATTATCACCATTATGCCCATTATAGTGATGTTACTCTCCTGGATGTTTTTAAAAGAAAGAATCACTTTAATGAAGTTCATGGGGATCGTCTTAGGTTTTGGCGGAGCCTTAATCTTAGTATTATACGGCAGTTCCTTTACTAAAAATGCACCTAATATCCCGCTAGGGAATGCCATGATGCTGATTAATGCTTTTAGTTATGGAGCCTATTTAGTCATTATGAAGCCCATCACAAAAAAGTATCAAGTCATTACCCTGATGAAATGGATGTTCCCGCTGGGGGTCTTAATGAATTTGCCCTTTGGTACAAAAGAATTATTAGCGGTTGAATGGCAGTTGTTGCCTTGGGATGCCCTGTGGAGAATTGGTTTTGTTTTGTTGTTTACGACTTTCTTTGCTTATTTATTGAATATGTATGCCTTAAGAGAAGTACCCCCTACAACCATTGGCGTCTTGACTTATGTACAGCCGATTATTGCCATTTTTTATGCGACATTTACCGGGAATGATCAAATGGATTTTGTTAAATCGACAGCAACATTACTTGTGTTTGCAGGAGTGTATTTAGTTACCAAAAGAGTGCAAGAAAGTAAACAGCTAGAAAATAAAAAGGGGTCTTAAAATCGTTTTCGAGGCTAATTGAAATGATATTCATCTCATTTTTGTAATTCTGCCTTTTAAGCCATTACATTTAGATGAATAAATGCATTTTTATGAAAAAGATATTGACCTTTCTCTTCGTTTCAACATTGATTGCTTGTGGTTCTTCTAACGAGAAAAAAGAAGATGGATTTAAATTTAATCGCACTAAAAAAGAAGAGACAAAGACTGTAAGCGAAAAAACAGCTACGCCCATTGATTTAAATAATAAAGGAATAGGCCCTGTAAAAGATTTAGTCTTTGACAGCGCTATAGATGACGCTTTAGTTGCGAATGGTGCCAAAGCGTTTAAACAAAAATGTACCGCTTGTCACAAACCAGTGGGCAAATTAATCGGCCCGGCGATGAAAGGTATTTATGAACGTCGTCATCCCGCCTGGGTAATGAATATATTGTTGAATCCCACAGAAATGTTGAAAGAAGACCCTATTGCAAAAGCCTTGTTAGCAGAGTACAACAATATATTGATGATCAATCAAAACCTTAGTCAGGAAGAAGCAAGAGCGATTGCAGAATACTTACGCAGCTTATAAAGCCCACTTTTTCCCGCCGGTAGCTTCTTGCAAGTCAACGCAGCCTTTTTGTTGCCCAGGAACTGGAGCATAGGCAAGATGTTCTGTAGCGATAATAGCATTTCCTTCAAAGGCGCGAACCGCTAAAGATCTCAGGTTGAATAAATAGCTTTGACACACTCCCTCAATTGGTGGAGCACCAGCAGTGCCATCTTCTAGCCCAGCTAAATAATCGTTATAAGCTTTACCTCTTGTGGCTAAGTCTTTTGGGGTTGCACGTAAAAATTTGTTCAATTGTACATCGATGTCCTCTGCAGTAAGATCGGCAGCATTGTCTTTTCCAGCGGCAGCTTGTACTACCCCCGCAAAAATTCCCGTTGCCATTGTGGCAAATTTTTGCTCTTCTGGACTAGTCACTTTTGCTAGATATGCGTCGATAAATTGAATTAAGTTTAAATCACTTGCTCCAGGAACAGTTGCAGTAGTGGGTAGCATTACATCGATAATTTTAGTTACAAAACTCGCATCTTCTTGAGACAATAGTGAGGGGCCCCAACCTGCTTCTGTTGTTTGACAACTTTGCAATAAGCTGGCTACAGTAGGAGTTAAAGTAAGTGCTCCAAATGAGAGTCCTATATTCTTTAAAGCGGTTCTTCTTTGCATAATATTTTACTTTACAGATTGTTCTTTTTTAATTCTTCAACGGCAAAGTTTACTGCACGAGCAGTAAGGGCCATATAGGTTAAGGAAGGGTTTACATTTCCAGCAGAAGTCATACAAGCACCATCTGTTACAAAGACATTAGGCACTTCGTGTAACTGGTTATTCTTGTTCAGGACAGAGGTTTTAGGATCACGTCCCATTCTAGCGGTTCCCATTTCGTGAATTCCTAACCCTAGATGATATTCATTGTCATAGCCTTGAACATTTTTAAATCCGGCTTCTTCTAGCATTTTGACCGCTTGCTCTTTCATGTCTTTTCGCATGGCGAGTTCGTTGTCTTTAATATCAGCATCAAAAGTAACGGTAGGTAATCCCCACTCGTCTAACTTTTCATAATCCAAATACATTCGATTTTCGTGATATGGCAATACTTCGCCAAAACCGTTTAATCCCATATTCCATCCACCTGGATTCATTAAGGCTTCTTTAAATTCTGGGCCATAGGCCATTTCTTTGACGTTTTCTGTCCAAGAGCCGCGACCACCGCCACCTTGATACCCATAACCGCGTAAGAAATCTTTACGTTCAGTATCACCACCGATATTTCTAAATCGCGGGATATAGATTCCATTGGGTCTTCTTCCAGTAAAGTATTTATCGTCGAATCCATCAAATTCTCCATAAGCACCAACTTGGAAGTGGTGATCCATGATATTGTGACCTAGTTCTCCAGAAGCATTCCCCATCCCGTTCGGGAAATGTTCAGATTTAGATTGTAATAGGATAGAGGTAGAGGCAACTGCGGAGGCGCATAAGAAAACAACTTTGGCGTTAAACACCATGCTTTCTTTAGTTTCTGTATCAATCACCCGAACGCCAGAGGCCTTCTTCGTTTCAGCATCATAGATTACCTCATGTACGATAGAATTTGGACGTAAAGTCATATTTCCCGTCGCTTCTGCCATCGGCAAAGTAGAAGAATTACTACTAAAATATCCCCCAAAAGGGCATCCTCTCATACAGCGATTTCTGTATTGACAATTAATTCTACCGGCTCCGGGTTTTGTTCCCTCGGTGATATGAGCAACTCGACCGATGGTTAACACCCGATCGGTGTATTTTTCTGCAATGGATTCTTTTAAGTGATCTTCAACACAGGTTAATTCCATTGGTTTAAGGTACTCTCCATCAGGAAAGTGATCTAGGCCTAATAACTCTCCAGAAATCCCGGCGTGTAGTTCAACATAAGAATACCATGGGGCAATGTCTTCGTAACGAATAGGCCAATCGACTGCAACGCCATCTTTTAAATTAGCTTCAAAGTCAAAATTACTCAAACGGTAGCTTTGTCTTCCCCACATAATTGAACGCCCGCCTACATGATAACCACGACACCAATCAAATTGTTTGTCCTCATTATAAGGATGCTTAATGTCATCGACAAAAAAGTGTTTTGATCCCTCTCTAGTAGTGTAGCCTGTTCTACTTTGTTTGGGTTGTCTTTCTTTTGTCTCGTTAGTAATTACATTTCCGTGGGGGAACTCCCATGGATCTTTATTCATGGTAGGATAGTCTTCGATGTGTTTGACCATTCTACCCCGTTCTAGGACCAATGTTTTTAGTCCTTTCTCTGTTAACTCTTTAGCAGCCCAACCGCCACTTATACCGGTCCCTACAACGATAGCGTCATACTGGGTTTCAAAATTAGCATTGCTCATTATTTGGGTAATTTTATTCTTTCTAAAATAGGACATAGAATTGAGCTTTCCTCAAAAAACCACTTTATTTATCATTAAATATCAATTAATAACGTTTTCGTTTGAATAAATAATAAACTCCAATCGCATTCATCTTGAGTTCTTTTAAGTATTATTACATTGTTTTAATTAAATTAACTTACTTATGAAACGCAGAAAATTTATTCAAAATAGCTTAGCTCTAAGCATTGGAGCAACAGCAATAGGATCGCTATCAGCCCAAACATTAGTAGGGAACTATTTCAGCCCAAATCTCTCTGCTTCACCTTTTTTTAAACTCTCTCTAGCGCAGTGGTCTTTACACAAAGCCATTCAAGAAGGAGAACTAAACCCCTATGATTTTGCTGCTAAAGCAAAAGAATTAGGTTTTGAAGGAATTGAATATGTTAATCAGTTGTACAAAGATGTTACAGAAGCCAAAAACAAAAACGCTGCATTAAAACAATTTATCGCCCAGTCAAATACAAAAGCAATAGAACACGGGGTAGAAAATGTGTTGATAATGATTGATGGGGAAGGAGACCTTGCAGTGCCTACTATAAGCAAACGTAACAAAGCCATTGAAAATCACAAAACATGGGTAGAGGTCGCAGCGGCTATGGGCTGCCATTCTATTCGCATTAATCTTTTTGGAGAGCGCAACCCACAGGCGTGGAAAGCTCAATCTGCAGAAAGTATGCGCAAGTTAGGGGAATTCGCTGCTCCTTATAAGGTCAATATTATTGTAGAAAATCACGGATATCTTTCTTCTAATGCTTCTCTAGTGATGGAAATGTTAGACGAAGTCAATCAAGCCAACTGTGGTACCCTGCCTGACTTTGGCAATTTTTGCCTAGAAAGAGAAAATGGTGAACGCTGGGGGGCTAAATGCGTGAAAGAATACGACCGCTATAAAGGGGTAGAAGAATTAATGCCCCGCGCTTTTGCCGTTAGTGCAAAATCCCATGATTTTGATGCGCAAGGCAATGAAACTCACACCGACTATTTACCCATGTTAAAGCTGGTTAAATCTGCTGGATATACTGGCTTTATCGGGGTAGAATATGAAGGGGAAGTCCTGTCTGAAATTGATGGTATACTCGCGACAAAAAACTTATTGCTAGAAAAAGGAAAACATATCGTTTAATCAATCTCATAAACTAAAAATGAATTCAACGACTAAATTTCAATTATCCTTTATGATGTTCCTCCAATTTTTTATTTGGGGAGGGTGGTTTGTCACCTTGGGAACTTTTTTAGGAAACAATCTAGGGGCTAGTGGTGCAGAAACAGCCATGGCTTTTTCTACCCAATCATGGGGAGCGATTATCGCTCCGCTTTTTATTGGATTAATCGCCGATCGCTATTTTAACGCAGAACGGATCTTAGGCGTATTACACCTTATTGGGGGTGGCTTGATGTATCTCATGTCACAAGCAGGAAATTTCGATACTTTTTATCCTTATGTTTTTGGTTATATGATAGTTTATATGCCAACTTTAGCTTTAGTTAATTCTGTCTCCTTTAATCAAATGAAAGATCCCGCTAAAGAGTTTTCTTTGATTCGTGTCTTTGGGACTATTGGATGGATCGTCGCTGGATTAGTGATTAGTTACCTTAGTTGGGATTCCTTAGAAGCGATTGCTGCAGGAGCATTAGCTAACACCTTTCTAATGGTGTCTGGTGCTTCATTTATATTAGGACTTTTTAGCTTTACGCTACCTAAAACCCCTCCATCAAATACAGGAGCTGAAGCTTTGTCAATCGGTCATGTTTTGGGCTTTGACGCTTTAAAACTTTTGAAAGACCGCAACTTCTTAATGTTCTTTATTACTTCTATTTTAATCTGTATCCCTTTGGCTTTTTATTACCAGCAAGCCAATCCTTTTCTAGTAGAATTAGGTATGGAAAACCCTACCGGGAAAATGACCTTAGGACAAATTAGTGAGGTATTATTCATGTTACTTCTTCCGGTTTTCTTTAAAAAATTTGGTTTCAAAAAAACAATTCTAGTTGGAATGCTTGCCTGGGCAGTACGCTATACTTTGTTTGCCTATGGAAATACGGGAGAATTGACTTTTATGTTAATCATGGGGATTGCACTCCACGGGATATGTTATGACTTCTTTTTTGTTTCAGGGCAAATTTATACTGACTTTAAAGCTGGGGAAAAAATAAAAAGCGCCGCACAAGGCTTGATTACTTTAGCCACTTATGGGGTAGGAATGCTCGTGGGCTTTTGGGTAGCAGGCAAAATCTCTGATACTTATTTACTTGATAACGGGTCCCACAATTGGGAAATGATTTGGATACTTCCTGCTGCTTTTGCTATTGGAGTACTCGTATTATTTATGCTTATCTTTAAAGAAGAAAAAATAGAAATTCAAGAAGAATAAATTGAGTCATAAAATACGTTTAGGAATTTTAGGAGGAGGTGGCGATTCTCTTATTGGCGCTGTTCACCGCATCGCCTCGAGTATGTTTGATCGCTATCAAATTACAGCGGGATGTTTTAATCCTAATCCATCAGAAAACAAGGAGTTTGGAGCACATATTGGGCTGCCGTTAAATCGGGTTTACGATAGCTTTGAAGATTTGGTTGAAGCAGAGATGCGGCTTCCTCAAGAGGAACGCGTTGAGGTAGTTTCTGTTCTAACCCCTAATTTTCTTCACTTTCCAATGGCCAAAAAGTTATTGGAAAATGGCTTTAATGTTATCTGTGAAAAACCTTTAACCACTACCCATGGAGAAGCCCTAGAATTAGAGGCCATTCAAAAAAAGCAACAAGTTGTTTTTGCTGTTACCTATACTTATACGGGCTATCCCATGATTCGTCAAATGAAGCAAATGATTGCCGAGGGCGTAATTGGAGACGTACAAAAGGTCGATTTACAATACTATCAAGGCTGGATCAATCCCTTTATGCATCAGCCAGATTTAAGAAAATCTATCTGGCGTCTAGATCCTGAAAAAGGAGGATTAAGCTGCTGCATAGGGGATATAGGCACCCACGCTTTTGACATGTTAGAATATGTCACTGGGATGCGGGTAAAGCAATTATTAGCCGACCTCAATTACCGCTATCCAGATAACCAAATGGATGTTGACGGAACCATCTTAGTTCGTTTTTCTGATTATTGCAAAGGGGTTTTAAGGGCCTCACAAATCGCCACCGGAGAAGAAAACAACTTTACCGTTCAAATCTATGGACATAAAGGAAGCTTAAAATGGGGGCAAGAAAACCCCAATTATCTTACCTATTTACAAGAGGGAAAACCCATGCAGGTTTTAAAGCCTGGTCATGATTTCCACAGTACATTTGCGCAAGAAGCCACAAAACTACCTCCTGGACATCCAGAAGGACTTTTTGATGCCATGGGTAATATCTATAATGGCGTTGCCAAAGCGATACGCGGTGAAGCATTTATTCACGGCGCTTTTCCAGAGATGGAAGAAGGTGTTCGCGGGATGCTATTTATTGAAAAAGTAGTAGAATCACACCAAAACGGCAACGTTTGGGTGAATTTATAAAAACAGGAACAATTGAAAACGATTAAAGGACCCGCCGTTTTTCTGGCACAGTTTATCGATCAAAAAGCACCGTTCAACAGTTTGGAAGGACTTTGTCAATGGGCCGCAGATTTGGGCTACAAAGGCATACAAATCCCCACCCTCGATAAATGGTTGATCGACCTTGATACTGCTGCAGAAAGTCAAACCTATTGTGATGAGTTAAAAGGAAAAGTCAACTCCTATGGCTTAGAAATCACAGAATTGTCTACCCACTTACAAGGGCAGTTGGTGGCAGTACATCCAGCTTATGACAAGATGTTCGACAACTTTGCGCCAGAGGCTGTGAAAAATAATCCTAAAGCAAGAACAGACTGGGCGGTGGACCAAGTCAAAAAAGCCGGGATCGCCAGTCGCAGATTGGGAATTAGTGCTCACGCGACCTTTTCAGGATCTTTACTTTGGCCATACTGGCACCCATGGCCACAACAACCCGATGGACTCATTGATCTGGGCTTTAAAGAACTCGCGAATCGCTGGCTGCCCATCCTTGATGTCTTTGATGAAAATGGGGTAGATGCTTGCTATGAAATTCACCCCGGAGAAGATCTGCACGATGGCGAAACCTTTGAACGCTTTTTAGCTGCCACAGGAAACCACAAACGTGCGAATATATTATATGACCCCAGTCACTTTGTTTTACAACAACTTGACTATATCACTTATATCGACCATTACCACGAGTTTATCAAAGCCTTCCATGTCAAGGATTCTGAATTTAAACCCAATGGGAAAAAAGGGGCCTTTGGTGGATACGGTGACTGGCGAAATCGCGCAGGACGCTATCGCTCTCCTGGCGACGGACAAATCGATTTTAAAACTATTTTTACAAAATTAACAGAATACGGTTGTGATGTGTGGGCAGTAATGGAGTGGGAATGCTGCATTAAAAGCCCAGAGCAAGGCGCTAGTGAAGGTGCTGCTTTTATCAAAAACCATATCATTGAAGCGACTGAAAAAACCTTCGATGACTTTGCAGGGGGTGATATTGACCAAGCCCATTTAAAAGATATTTTAAACATATAATATCATGAAAAAACAACTACTGTTTCTTGCAGGAATAATTATTTTAAGTTCTTGCCAAAACCTTAACCAAAAGAAAAAAACACAGGAAGAAAAGCCTGCTGTAGAAGAAAAAACCACTGTTCAAGAAGAATGGATTTCACTATTCGATGGTGAAACACTTAATGGCTGGCATCAGTATAACGGTGACAAAATAGGAGAAGAGTGGAGCGTTGCAGATGGCGTTTTAACCTTTGACCCTAAAGAAGATAGAAAATGGGGCGATGGAGGTAAAAACATCGTGACCGATCAAAGCTTTACCAGCTTTGTCCTTTCTATCGAATGGAATGTTTCAGAAGTAGGAAATAGCGGGATTTTCTGGGGTGTACAAGAAGGAGAAGAATTTGGCGAGCCTTACATTACTGGTCCAGAAATTCAAATCTTAGATAACGAACGTCACCCCGACGCTAAAGCCAATCCAAAATTTCATCAAGCCGGCGCGCTCTATGATTTAGTGCAACCCACCGCAGATGTATGCAATCCAGCGGGAGAATGGAACCACGTTTTACTAACGGTTGATCACAACGCAAATAAAGGGAATGTTGTTTTTAACGGGACAGAAATCGTTCGTTTTCCTCTTAGTGGAGAAGCTTGGGACGAGCTTGTCAACAACAGTAAATTTAAAGGATGGAAAGGTTTTGGAGCTTTCAAAACAGGAAAAATAGGATTGCAAGATCACGATGATAAAGTCTCCTTTAGAAACATTAAAATAAAAGAATTATAAAATAAAGAAATGATAGTATCCATGACGGGTTTTGGGAAAGGTGAAACTCAATTTCAACACAAAAAAATCACCATAGAATTAAGAACACTTAACAGTAAAAATATTGATCTTAACTTTAGAACACCCCATTGCTACAGAGAACTAGAGCCTCAATTGAGGAATCAAATTAACAAGCAATTGACCCGTGGAAAAATTGATGTATCAATCTTTGTCGACAACTCTGGAAATGAAAATTCTAGTGTACTCAATAAAGAGGTTGTTCAAAACTATCTCCAGCAACTAAAAGAAATCCACAGTGGTGACACAACCGAATTACTCAAAATAGCGGTGCGTTTACCAGATACTCTAAAAACAGAAAAAGAAGCCTTAAGCGAGGCGGAAAAAGAAACTTTACTCGCCCTATTTTCTTCCACCCTGGGCAAAGTCAATCAGCACCGTCAAGACGAGGGAAAGGCCTTAGCGGTAGATTTTGATAAACGTCTAACCAATCTAGCGCAACTGCTAGAAGACGCGATAGAGATTGATCCAGAACGCAAAGCTAAAGTCACCGAAAAACTTAACACTGCTCTTGAACAGTTAGCCATTGAAGTAGATCAAAACAGACTTGAGCAAGAGTTGATTTATTATCTCGAAAAATATGATATCACCGAAGAAAAAGTGCGTTTAGCCAATCATATAGCCTACTTTAAAGAGATCATGGCGCAAGATCAAGCCAATGGGAAAAAATTAGGTTTTATCGCACAAGAAATGGGTCGAGAAATCAACACCATTGGATCTAAAGCTAATCATGCAGGTTTGCAAAAGATTGTCGTTCAAATGAAAGACGAATTAGAAAAAATCAAAGAGCAATTACTTAACGTTTTATAAAAATGGAAACCGGAAAACTGTTTGTATTTTCAGCTCCATCTGGGAGTGGAAAAACCACCTTAGTTCGCCATTTACTGCTGCAAAATCTTCCTTTAGGCTTCTCCATTTCTGCTACTTCTCGTCCTCCTCGCGGAGAAGAAAAAGACGGAGAAGATTATTATTTTTTAAGTGAAGAAGAGTTTCGCCAAAAGATTGAAGAAGACGCATTCATCGAATATGAAGAAGTCTATAAAGGTGCTTTTTATGGGACCTTGCGGTCTGAAGTAGAGCGGCTCTGGGCAAATGGTAAAAACGTTTTATTCGACATTGATGTCATCGGGGGGCTTAATGTAAAAGAACAGTACCCCGAAGAAACCTTAGCGGTCTTTGTACAACCCCCTTCTTTAGAAGAATTAGAAAAACGCTTGCGACAACGCAATACAGAGACAGAAGAGAAAATTCAACAGCGCCTTGACAAGTCGGCTACAGAATTAATCTATTCACAAGATTTTGATGTGATTCTAGTCAACGATAATCTTGCTAAAGCAAAACAAGAAGTCGTTCGTTTAGTAAAAGAATTCTTGCGTTCTTAAGCAATTCGCTACCTTTGCAACATGCAGCAAATTGGTTTGTTTTTTGGCACGTTTAACCCTATTCACAATGGGCATTTAATTCTCGCGAATCACTTTGTAGAGCACACTAACTTAGATCAGATATGGTTTGTGGTGACCCCGCAAAATCCATTTAAACAAAAGCAGAGTATGTTGTCGAATAACCACCGTTTAGAGTTGGTTTATCGCGCGACAAAAGAGTACCCCGCAATGCAACCCTCGACCATAGAGTTTAATCTTCCTACCCCTAACTATACTTGCGATACCCTTATTCGATTAGAAGAAAAATACCCCGATAAAAAATTTGCCCTTATCATTGGGGAAGATAATCTGGCTTCTTTTCATAAATGGAAAAACTACGAGGTTATTTTAGAACGTTACCCCCTCTATGTTTATCCTAGAAATGAAGCTGAAACTCCTTCTGAAGCATTGGCAAAGTACAAGAGTATCCATTTAGTCGACGCCCCTAAAATCGAAGTTGCTTCCTCTCAAATAAGAGAATGGATTAAAGCAGGGAAAAACGTTCGTCCTCTATTGCCTCAAGAGAGTTGGGAATACATAGACGAAATGAATTTTTATAAATAAGAGGGTAAGAAATTATAATACATAAGCAGAGCTGTATTTGTCCTTTTATGGGGTTTACCCATTATTGCAAGTCTTCTCTATGCGCTTTTAAATCGTCTCCCAAAAAGATCAAGAATCCAACTAATCGAAAAGCAACGATTACATTGGATGCAATTGCTTATTCTTATAATCTTCACTTATATCCAACTTCAAACTTTCTTTGTTGCAGTCAATAAAAGTAATGGATTGGGAGCTGGCTTTTACCGGCAGCGATGATTGGTTTTTTAGCTCCTATTTTCTGGGTTATAAGAAAACAACAACAATCTTAAAAAAGAACTTCCCTGATGAGACGTTCTGTGAGTGCTTTTCTACTCCACTCAGAAAGATTTTCCATCTTATTTAATGGTGCTTTATCTGCTTCAAATAAGCTTTGAATAAAGGCAACTATGGTCAGGTGATCGTCATTTTCGATCATTTTAGCACAAGTCCCTTTGGCGATAAATTCGCCTGCAGCAGAAAGAGGATCGCCTAGAGAAAGCACGGGAACTTGGGTCGCAAAATACTCTAATAACTTCCCAGAAATCATTTGGGTAGTCGCCCCTGTGAAAATAAAATTCAGCAATAAATGACCACTTTTCATTAATGCGATAGCGGTCGCATGGTCTAAATAACCGTGATCAACCACCTCAATATTAGGCAAAGCAGTACGAATTTCTACGAGGATACTTTCAGGGATATTTCCCGCCAGAGAAAAACGAATGGGTCGGTTTCCTTTTAGTTGTCCTAAAGCTTTAAGGACAGCGGGATAGGCCTGGTGTTGGGTGAGTAAACCGGTATAAACGATGTGAAACGCATCTTCAACTGGGTTTGCAGTTATTGTTTCCATCAACGCTGCATCAAAACCATTGGCTAGTGCAATAAAGCTTTGTTGAGGGGCTTTTTCTTTTAAGTTGTTGTGCAGTTCCCCCCCTATAGTGGTGATTACTCCGCTGGCTTTTTGCAGTACGGTCTTTTCTAATTGCGCATCTTTGACTTGACTCCTTTGAGTACGCCTCATTTGTTTATTGTAAAAGATATCGTTCCAGGGGTCGCGAAAATCTACCCACCAATTGAGTTGAAACAATTCACTCAATTGTAAACCCGCTAAATGAGTCGAATGCGGTGGTCCAGTGGTGATCAAGTGATCGATATTTTCTTCCTTTAGTAATTTTTTTGCTGCCTTAACGGCAAAAGGCACCCAGCCTTTTCGTGCATCTGGTATAAAATAATTCCCACGGATATATGCGGCGATCTTCCCAAAAAAACTTTTGGTGTTCACCTCGCCTTGAGGGATTCCTTTTTGCGAACTTCCACTGGTTAAGCGAGCATATAAACGCAAGGGTTCTTGGGTGGAAGTTTTGATCACTCTAATGCTTTCCACTTCTTTTAAAAGACTTTTATCTAACTGTGGATAAGCGGCTTGCTTTTCATCTACCGTAATAACGATAGGTTCCCAGCCCAATTGCTTGAGGTACTTCGCAAAATACATCCAGCGCTGTACTCCAGACCCACCAGAAGGTGGCCAGTAATAACTTAAAATCAGTACTTTTTTAGAAACAGACAAGCTTACTTTTTATACAAAGGTACAGAAGAACAGGCTTCCCCATACATTAAGCTCTTGACATGGGGTTGTAATTTCTCCACCAAAGCTATAAATGCAGAAGGGGGAATGGCTTTTTCGGCGCAGCCTTTGATGATCACTGGCTTGTCTTTATAAGGTTCGACAGGAAGCGAATGCACTAAATCTTGAAAAATAGCATTTTCTAATTCTGCTAAAGAACCCCAAATCACTTTCTTGGCGAAGGGTTGAAGATAGGTGGTTACCAAAAGATTTGCCCATGCAGGTAAAAGGGCCTCTGTGGAACAATACAAGGCAACATAAGTGTCTTGATAGACCGAAAAGTCAACGTTTTTTAAGGCTGCTCTAAATTCTTTTTCGCGTAAAATAACGCCTTGTTCTAGCCACTGGCTAAGGTCTAAAGCGACTCTCTTTCCTTCTGGATAGTGTTCTTCAAGATCAAAAGTGACCAGAGAACTTTTTGCCACGCGATTGACAATTTCGTGGGCCATCCTATAAGAATCCTAATTCAAGCTTCGCTTCTTCACTCATCAATTCCTGTGTCCATGGAGGATCAAAAGTAATCTCTACTTCGGCATCTTTTATTTCATTGAGGGATTTGACTTTTTCTTCTACCTCAACAGGAAGGGTTTCTGCTACTGGGCAGTTTGGAGTAGTAAGGGTCATCAAGATTTTCACCTCCTGATCTTCGTTGACAAAAACATCATAGATCAATCCCAACTCATAAATATCTACTGGGATTTCTGGATCAAAAATGGTCTTGAGCACTTTGACGATTTTCTCGCCTAAGTCGTGTGTATCAATCGTTGTTTCTGACATAATTAGTTGAGTTGCGTTTGAAAAGCGATGGCGTATAATTTAATTTGTTTAATCATTGAGACCAAACCATTTGCACGTGTGGGTGATAAGTGTTCTTTGAGCCCGATCTCATCGATAAAATCGGTATTCGCATCAAGAATATCTTTGGGGTGTTGATTGGAGAAAGCGCGAATCAAAATCGCAATGATTCCTTTGGTGATAATGGCATCACTGTCTGCAGAGAATTGCAATTTATCTTGGTCTAAGGCTGCATGCACCCAGACTTTGCTTTGACAACCTTTAATGATGTTGTCGTCTGTTTTAAATTCTTCTGGAATGAGCGGAAGGGATTTCCCTAGCTCAATCATATATTCATAGCGTTGCATCCAGTCTTCAAAAAGGCTAAATTCTTCGATAATTTCTCGTTGGGTTTCTTGTATGGTCATAGCCCTATAAAGATACGATTTATTGCAACATCGCCATAGCGCGTTTTAGCGCTGCGATCATGAGGTTGATTTCTTCTTTGGTATTGTAAAAAGAAAATGAGGCCCGCACTGTTCCCGGGATCTGGTAATAGTCCATGATGGGTTGTGCACAATGATGTCCCGTGCGAACCGCTATTCCCATTTTGTCTAAGATACTCCCGATATCATAAGGGTGAATCCCCTTGACATTAAAAGAAATTACGGCTGTTTTTTCTTTGGCTTCGCCATAAATTGCTACTCCATCAACCGCTTTAAGCTGAGCAGTTCCATAGTCTAGCAGCTCTTGCTCATAAGCCGCGATTGCGTCAAATCCAATGGCGTTCATATAATCTAAGGCTGCGCCAAAAGCAATACCGCCGGCGATATTAGGTGTCCCCGCTTCAAATTTATGCGGTAAGTCGGCATAGGTAGTTTTTTTAAAGGTCACCTCTGCAATCATTTCTCCACCTCCTTGATAGGGCGGAAGACTATTGAGTAAATCTTCTTTCCCATAAAGCATACCTACCCCTGTTGGGCCACATAACTTATGGGCAGAAGTCACATAATAATCAATGTCTAGGGCTTGAACATCTGCTTTGATATGAGGTGCCGCTTGTGCACCATCAATCAATACTTTTGCGCCTACAGCATGGGCTTTTGTAATGATTTCTTCTATGGGATTAACCGTTCCTAAAGCATTTGAAACATGATTGACAAAGACGAGTTTTGTTTTTTCGTTTAACAAAGTGTCATAGGTGTTCATCTCAAGTGTTCCCTGTTGGGTCATAGGAATCACCTTTAAGATCGCGCCTGTTTTTTCGCATAACATTTGCCAGGGAACGATATTAGAGTGGTGTTCCATTGCAGAGACTAACAATTCGTCTCCTGCTTTTAAAAGAGAAGCATAACCCGAAGCGATGATGTTAATGCTGTGTGTTGTTCCAGAAGTAAGAATAATTTCATGTGCCTTAGCGGCATTGAAATGTTGTTGCACCTTTTGGCGTGCCTGCTCATACGCATCTGTGGCTTCTTGACTCAAGCTGTGCACCCCACGGTGAATGTTTGCATTGTATTGACTGTAGTAATCTACAATCACATTAATTACTTGTTGTGGCGTTTGCGAAGTAGCCGCATTGTCAAAATAGACTAAGGGCTGCCCGTTTACCTCACGTTGAAGAATAGGAAAATCCGAACGGATTTTTTGAATATCTAAGGTTTTATAAGTCATGTCCTATTTCAACCCCTAATTTCATCGCAATCAATTTGTTGATTCTTGTTTTAAGTGCAGGAATAGCGACACTTTCCAAGACATTATTGGCAAAGGCATAGGTGAGTAAACCTTTGGCTTCCTTTTTAGGGATTCCACGCGTGCGAAGATAGAACAAGGCGTCTTCGTCTAATTGACCAATGGTACAACCGTGAGAGCATTTTACATCATCTGCAAAAATCTCGAGCTGTGGCTTGGTATTAATCGTGGCTTTATCGTCTAATAAAATATTGTTGTTTTGTTGAAAGGCATTGGTCTTTTGTGCGATTTGATCGACATAGATTTTTCCGTTAAAGACCCCCACTGCTTTATCAGAATAAATTCCTTTATAGTCTTGATGACTTTCACAATTGGGTTGTTCATGATTTACCAAGGTATAGTGATCGACATGTTGTTGATCTTCTATAATGGTAATTCCTTTCATAGTTGAATCAATATGTTCTCCTTTTTGATAGAAGTTCAAATTGTTTCGGGTTATTTTTCCACCAAAAGAGAAAGTGTGGACTTTAACGTTGCTATTGCCTTGTTGTGCGATATAAGTATTATCCACAAGTGAGGCATCGTGACGATCGTTTTGGATCTTGTAATAATCGATAATAGCATTTTTATCCGCAAAGATTTCTGTCACAGCATTTGTCCAAACAGCGTGCTCTGCTAAACTTTGATGGCGCTCTATGATTTGCACTTGTGCATTTTCTTCAGCCACAACAAGCGAACGCGGTTGTAACATAAAGTCTCCTTGCTCCCCAGTGGAGAAGTGAATGATCTGAATCGGCTTTTCTGCCACCACAGATTTAGGGATATAGATATAGGCTCCCTCTTTTGCAAAAGAGGTATTCAAGGCCGTTAAGTTTTCTTCTTTATCGGCGACTTGATTAAAATATTTGTCAATGATCTTTTTGTATTTGGGCTTCGATAAGGCGGCTGAAAGTAAACAAACATCAATCCCATCATGAGTAGTGTCTGATAAAAACGGACTGTAAACCCCATCGATAAACACCACTTTATAAGAGTCAATCTCGTACAAGAAATATTTCTTGACGTCTTTTAATTCGAGGGTAGTTTCCTTTTTAGGGAATAGGCTGTAGTTGTTTTTCAATAGCTTCGCCAAAGAGGTGTATTTCCATGCTTCAAGCTTATTAGTTGGAAAGCCTTTATCTTCAAAAGTCTTGAGGCTTTCTGAACGAATATCATGGACGGGAGAGCTCAAGTCTAAGTCTTGCTCAAGCACCATGAAAGAGGATAGCATTTTTTCTTTTAACTCCATCTTAGGCAAGCTCTTGTTTGATCCAGTCGTATCCTTTTGCTTCTAGTTCGTGCGCTAATTCTTTTGTTCCAGATTTAACAATACGACCATTGTACAACACGTGTACAAAGTCTGGCACGATATAATCTAATAAACGCTGGTAGTGTGTGATCACGACTACTGCATTGTCTTTGCTTTTGAGTTTGTTGACCCCATTCGCAACAATTTTCAATGCATCGATATCAAGACCAGAATCGGTTTCATCTAAGATGGCCAATTTAGGCTCAAGCATTGCTAACTGAAAAATCTCATTACGCTTCTTTTCTCCACCAGAAAAACCTTCGTTTAAAGAGCGGGATAAGAATTTAGAGTCGATTTCTAATAAGGCCGCTTTCTCTCTGATCTTCTTGAGCATCTCGTTTGCAGGCATATCTTCTAAACCTTTAGCTTTTCGAGAAGCATTGATCGCTGTTTTGATAAAGTTAGTCACGGTTACACCAGGAATTTCCACGGGATATTGGAACGATAAAAAGATGCCTTTGTGGGCGCGTTCTTCCGCGTCGAGTTCAGCTAAGTCTTCCCCGTCAAAAAGAATATTTCCTTTTTCAACTTCATAATCTTCATGACCGGCAATTACGGTAGAGAGGGTGCTTTTCCCAGAACCATTTGGCCCCATGATCGCATGCACTTCCCCTGGATTTACTTGCAGGTTAATTCCTTTTAAAATTTCCTTTTCTTCTACACTAGCGTGTAGTTCATTTACTGTAAGCATATAGTTGATCGATTACCCTACTGATCCTTCGAGGGAGATTTCTAATAATTTTTGTGCCTCAACGGCAAATTCCATTGGAAGTTTATTTAAAACTTCCTTACTAAATCCATTGACAATAAGTGCAATGGCTTTTTCTGTATCGATACCGCGTTGATTGCAATAGAAGATTTGATCTTCTCCAATCTTACTGGTGGTCGCTTCGTGTTCTATTTGTGCCGAATTATTTCGCGCTTCGATATAAGGGAAAGTATGCGCTCCACAATCGTTCCCCATTAAGAGGGAATCACACTGAGAGAAATTACGGGCATTTTTAGCTCTTGGATTAACTTGTACTAATCCACGATAGCTGTTTTGTGATTTTCCGGCAGAGATTCCTTTCGAGATAATGGTAGAGCTGGTGTTCTTCCCTAGGTGCACCATTTTTGTTCCTGTATCTGCTTGCTGGTAGTTGTTTGTTACTGCGATAGAGTAAAACTCTCCGATAGAATTATCACCTTTTAAAATACAAGAAGGGTATTTCCAGGTTACAGCAGAGCCTGTTTCTACTTGGGTCCAAGAAATCTTCGCGTTGGTGTGACAAATTCCTCTTTTCGTCACAAAGTTGAAGACGCCACCTTTTCCTTCTTTATCTCCAGGGAACCAGTTTTGAACCGTTGAATATTTTATTTCAGCATCATCAAGTGCAATCAATTCTACGCAAGCTGCGTGCAATTGATTTTCATCTCTTGATGGAGCAGTACAACCTTCTAGGTAAGAAACATAACTTCCTTCATCTGCAATCACAAGGGTGCGCTCAAATTGACCTGTTCCTGCTTGATTGATTCTAAAGTAAGTCGAAAGCTCCATAGGACACCTTACCCCTTTTGGGATATAACAAAATGACCCATCTGAAAATACAGCTGAATTTAAGGCCGCATAAAAGTTGTCCTTGATTGGGATGACAGAACCAATGTACTTTTTAACCAATTCTGGGTAATCTTTGATCGCTTCTGAAATAGAGCAAAAGATAATCCCTTTTTCGGCTAGGGTATCGCGAAAAGTCGTCGCTACAGAAACAGAGTCCATCACGATGTCTACTGCAACTCCTGCGAGTTTCTTTTGTTCATCGATAGAAATCCCCAGTTTACTAAAAGTCTCTAATAACTCTGGATCCACCTCGTCAAGGCTTTCGTATTTGTCTTTCTTTTTTGGAGCAGAGTAGTAAGAAATCGCCTGGAAGTCGGGTTTTTTATAATGTACATTTGCCCATTCTGGCTCTTCCATTTGTTTCCATGCCGCAAAGGCTTCAAGACGCCACTGGGTCATCCACTCTGGTTCTTCTTTTCGTTTAGAGATGGCACGAACAATATCTTCGTTTAATCCCACAGGAAAAGTATCAGATTCTATATCGGTATAGAAACCGTACTCATACTCTTTTGTTTCGAGCTCTTTTTTTAATTCTTCTTCAGTATATGCCATAACCTCCTTCTATTTAGAGCGAAAAACTTTCTCCACACCCACAGGTTCTGTTGGCATTAGGGTTGTTAAATACAAACCCTTTTCCATTGAGACCGCCAGAATATTCCAGGGTCGTCCCTACGAGGTAAAGTAAACTTTTCTTATCCACCACTATCTTAACATTGTTGTCTTCAAACAGCTGATCGTTATCTTGTTTTTCTGCGTCAAAAGAAAGGTCATAGGACAAGCCAGAACAACCCCCGCTTTTTACGCCAACACGAACATAAGCTGCGCTGGGATCAAAGCCCTCTTCCTGCATTAAAACAGATACTTTTTCTTTCGCTGATGATGCAACCTTAATCATGGGTGAATAATCGTTTTCTAATTTTGCTACAAATATAGTTCATTTCGCCCATTAACACTAGTGTTTAGCGATAGATAAAGCCAATAGGATTATTCTGAAATAACATCCCATAAGGCGACAAAAATATCTTTGCCCCCTTGGTTGTTTTGAAAAAGCCCGTCTTGGCTTTCTGAAGACCCCACTACCAACAGTCTTCCATCCTCAAGCGGTAGAACAGCGTGGGCGATGTCAAGGGCGTTTCCGCCCAAATTGAAATGTTGTTGTGGGAATAAATTTTGATCTAGTTGTAAGATCGCTATGTCATTATCCCCAGCATTTGTTGAAAAGTCAATGTCCTCACTTTGGCTATAGCCTACTAACCATAAAGCACCATTAGGCGCAAAGGCTAAGTCACGCCCCACATCAAAACCAGAGCCGCCAAAGTTTCGCTCACTAAGTAAATCTCCGTTTTGATTTAGGGAAATCAACCACATGTCTGAATGGCCTAGCGGAGAAGAAATATCCTGATCTTCACTAAAGGTATTTCCGAATACATAAATGTTTTCTGTTTGATCTAAAACCACTGCATTTGCAGCGTCATATTCACTTCCGCCGAAAGAGCGCTCCCAGATCACTTGGCCTCTTTGATTTAATTTAATCACCCAGACATCATAGCCTCCACGAGGTTGCGAAATATCAACATCATCGCTTTCAGAGGTGCCAACTATAATATAATCTCCAGCATTAGTTTGAACGGCGTCATAAGACCGGTCATTATTTGTCCCTCCAAAGTATTGTCGCCATTCTATGTCACCTGCTAGATTTATTTTATGCACCCAAAATTCTCCAACGCCGTGGCGGGCGCTACTACTGCCTTTTTGAAAGCTGGTGCCTTGTCCAGCAGAAGAAGTGACATCTAAAAAACCATTAAAAAGCAAGCCTCCATCTTGAGTAGCGATAATATTATAAGCGTGATCATGTCCTGAAAACCCAAAACTTTTTTCCCATAATAATTGTCCAGAAGCATCTGTTCTAATGACCCAATTATCGTGCTGCCCTTGATTGACACTTGCATCCCCATCTTGGCTCATCGAATAGCCTAAAAGGGCATAGCCCCCATCTGACAATTGCACTAGTGAGTGTCCACGATCGTCTAAAGAGCCTCCATATGTCGCATGCCATTCTGGGGTTGCATCAGCCGTATATTTGATCAATAATAGATCTGAAACGGGAAGATTTTTTCCGTTAAGATCTCCATCAATACTTTTTGTATTGCCTAAAACCGCAAAGCCGCCATCTTGGGTAGCGATAATTGCATGGGCAATATCTTCATCACTTCCGCCAAAAAGCTGTAAGGATTGAAGGGCGTTGTTTTCTTGTTGTGGAAACGTGTTTTCTAAGCTAGATTTAGCGCAAGCGCCAAAAAAAAGAAGGCATATCAACGAAAAAAAACTCGACTTCATCTAATTGCTTTTTTTAACTAAAAAGAGGCCGCGATTACTGTCGCTAATGGCGATTAAACCGCTTTCAAAAAAAGGATATACATTCCAAACTCCGTCAAAACTTGCATTGTTATTTGCTGGATAAGTATCGAAAAATCCAACCTCTTGCATTTGGCTTTCAACGATGCCAGAGATATCAATCTCGCGAAAACCTGCGGTATAGTTTGAAATAAACAAGCTGTTCTCTTTAACATAGGCATTGTGATCAATGGCTGCTGTTACCCCATCATAGGTATAATATAAAATAGGGTTGTCCAAATCACTCATGTCAAAAACTAGGGTGCGGGTATTGTTTCCATAGCGAATCTCGTCGAGTTCGTCACCTAAATAAAAGAAGCGTTGATCAGGATCGACCCAGCCTTGATGGGTATAGCCTCCGTTGCCATAGGTTGTTTCAGAGATAAGACGTGGGTTATCCTTATTCGTAACATCTACAATAACAACCTTATTGTTTTCTCCTCCGTCGCTGTTGCTGCCAAACAAGATTTCTCGACCTTGATAGTCAACATCGGGTCCTTGATAGCTTACAATATGGGCATCGTGGGTATAAGAAGACCCCTCATAACCGCCTATTTCTTGCGGCATTGCAGGAGTGTTAATGTCAATAAAAACGGGCCCTCCAGAATAATAAGCTGCACTATTTTTTCTCGCCCCAACCACATAGGCAAAACCACTGTCCTCATTGATCGCGATATTGTGTGCCCTGCTAAAAGTGTTTAAAACAGCATCTGCAAAAAAGGTTTGAAATTCAGTTTGATTCCGTAGACGTGTTAGGTCAAAAACCTGCAATCCGTGAGCTGCAGCTTCACTTACTATGTAGGCGTGATTGCTGTACACTTTAATGTCTCTCCAGGTGCTTTCATCAGAAGCTGTGGGGAGTTTTCCGATATATCGTATTGCAGCAGGATCAGAAATATCAAGAAAAGCAACGCCGTTTTTTAAGCCTTGAAGCACATATTCTTTCCCTGTTACTGGATCTGTCCATCCCCAGTTGTCGTTGGCAAAGACACTTCCTAGACTAGGTAGGCTAACCCAGTTAATCAAGTTGTAATTAGAACAAGGGTATTCGCCAGCAAAACCATTTTCACATGGAGTGACTTCTGCAGTAATGATAGGAATAGGTTGCCCTTGTGGAGTTGGGGTAGGAGTGTCTGGCACAATCACTTCAGGAATATCCATTGTGCTGTCATCATCAAGGGGGGTACATCCCACCAATAAAAAAGCAAATAAGTAAAGGGATGTAATTTTTTTTTTCATTTTGCTATAGTTATTCCTCTGTAAACATAACAAAAATCTTACCAAAAAAGAGTCTTGCTATCACTAGAGTAATTCTGCTAAAAAGGCTGTATTTTTGCAGCATGTTCGAAGAAAAAAAATCTAGTACAACGCCACTTTCCTCTTTGGGTGAATTTGGCTTAATCGAAAAAATAAAAGAAGGCTTTCCTATCGCTCAAGCTAGCTCAAAAGTAGGCATCGGTGATGATGCAGCTGTTGTCCATCACCCCGATCAAACGGTCGTTTCTACCGATATGCTGGTAGAAGGTGTTCACTTTGACTTGAGTTATGTTCCCTTAAAGCATTTAGGCTACAAGGCCGTGATGGTTAATCTTTCTGATATTTATGCGATGAATGCTCACCCTACTCAAATCACCGTGAGTATTGCAGTTTCTAATCGCTTTCCATTAGAGGCTATTGAAGAGTTGTATGCTGGAATTGGTCATGCTTGTACCCGCTATAAAGTTGATCTTGTAGGTGGGGATACCACTAGTTCTCAAACAGGTCTAGTGATTTCTGTAACAGCAATGGGTTCAGTTAAAAAAGAAAAGATAAGCTATCGTTCTGGAGCAAAAGAAAACGACTTAATTGTTCTTTCGGGCGATTTGGGCGGAGCCTATACAGGTTTACAAATTCTCGAACGCGAAAAAGCAGTGTATAAAGTCAATCCGCAGTCTCAACCAGATTTATCGACTTATGCTTATGCGGTGGAACGTCAACTCAAGCCAGAGGCAAGAAAGGATATCGTCGAACTATTAGAAGAATTAAAAATTGTTCCTACTTCGATGATTGATGTAAGCGATGGACTGTCTTCAGAGTTGCTTCATCTTAGTAAGGCGTCAAAAGTAGGTTGTCAATTATATGAAGATAAAATCCCTATTGATCCACAAGTATTAGCAATTTGTAAGGAATTTACGATCAATAATACTACCGCCGCATTGAATGGAGGAGAGGATTATGAGTTGCTTTTCACTGTTGATCAGAGTCATTTTGAGGCCATTAAAAATCATCCTCTTTTGAGTATCATTGGGCATATTACAGATCAAGCTTCTGGCTGTAATCTCGTGACAGGATTAGGACAACAAATTGAATTAACGGCACAAGGATGGACCAGTCATCCTGAAGAAGAAGAGCTTTAACCTAAGGCAACATCTAAACACATCATCACAATAAACCCACCAATAAAACCTAAGGTGGCTATGTCTGTGTATTTATCTTGCTGGGTTTCTGGAATCACTTCTTCCACAACCACAAAAATCATTGCGCCTGCGGCAAAAGCTAAAGCATAGGGTAGAATAGGGGTGAAGAAAGTCACTGCTACCGCCCCAATTATTGCGGCTACTGGCTCAACTATGGCTGACAATTGCCCATACCAGAATGACTTAAAACGACTTATCCCCTGTCTTCTTAAAGGCATAGAAACGGCAATCCCTTCAGGAAAGTTTTGAATTCCAATCCCAATGGCTAGTATCACTGCACCTGCAATTGATGCTTCTGGAAGTCCAGCAGCAACTCCGCCAAAAAGTACGCCTACCGCTAAACCTTCTGGGATATTGTGCAGTGTAATTGCGAGTACTAAAAGCGTTGTTCTGTGCCAAGGGGTTTTAATTCCTTCACTCTCTTTAAAGTTAATATGCACATGAGGTAGGATTTTATCTAAGGCAAAAATAAATAATGCCCCTAGTCCAAAACCAATGGCAGCAGGCATCACCTTGACAAAACCTTCTCCTTGACTCATTTCAATTCCGGGGGCAAGTAAGCTCCAAAAACTCGCTGCGACCATCACCCCACCAGTAAAGCCCAACATCCCATCGAGTAAAGCGCGATTAAGGGATTTGACAAAAAATACCAAAGAGGCTCCCAAAGCGGTAAGCCCCCATGTAAATAAGGTCGCATACAATGCTCCCAAAACCGGATCAGTATTTTCAAAAAAGGAAATGATGGCTTCCATAGGTCGTTCAAATTTGGTTTATTGCACAAAACTAAGGATTTATAAAACAATCCCTACCCGCATCCAAAGCAATTCCTTATTTTTGATTGCTTTGAATAACGAAAATAATTTTGACATCATCATTTGTGGCGGTGGAGCAGCTGGTTTATTGTTCGCCCATGGACTAATTAGTGACCCTGCATTTGATCACCTTTCTATCGCATTAATTGAAAAAGAACAAAAGGATCAAAACGATCGTACTTGGTGTTTTTGGGAAGAAGGAAAAGGACCATGGGATCATTTAGTTAGTCGGCGCTGGGATAAAGCAATTTTCAAATCAAAAGCATTTTCTAAAAGTTTTTTAATGACCCCCTATCAATATAAAATGATAGAAGGCATTAATTTTTATAACTACCTCTATCCGCTGTTAGAAAAAGCGACTAATTTTCAATTGATTCGCGAAGAAATCACCTCGATTACCTCTCTCAAAGAATCCTGCGAAGTAATGACCGCTTTGGCAACATATACAGCGAAGAAAGTGTTTTCAAGTTTAGTACAAAACCATTATAAGCGACAGGACAAATACCCTGTTTTACAACAGCACTTTATCGGTTGGTTTGTCAAAACAGAAGCGCCCATCTTTGATCAAGAAACGATGGTTTTTATGGATTTTGATGTGGCACAAAAAAACAACACCCGCTTTATGTATGTGCTGCCTTCTAGCCCAAACGAAGCCTTAGTTGAATACACCCTATTTTCTAAAGATCTTTTAGAAGATCGAGAATACGAAGATGAAATCACACAATACCTCAAGCAAAAAAAGGCAGGGAAAGTAAAGATCACAGCAACAGAAAAGGGGAGTATCCCCATGACAGCTTATCATTTTGACCAACACAACAGTGCTAATCTAATGCATATCGGTACTGCAGGAGGATGGACCAAAGCGAGTACAGGCTTCACTTTTAAAAAGTCACAAGAAAAAATCAACGCTTTAATAGAATTTCTCAAGAAAGGACAGGCCCTGGATAAATTTCAGCAACGCAATAAGTTCAACTTTTACGATTTATTGTTTCTAGATGTATTGGCAAAATACAATGGTGAAGGAAGTCAATTGTTTAGTCGAATGTTTCAACGCAACAGCCCACAAAGAATCTTCCAATTTCTAGACGAAAAAACAAGTTATGGCCAAGAAGTATTATTAATGAGCTCTTTCCCGATAGGTCGATTTGTCAAGGCATTATTTAAGCGCGTTTTATCCTTATAATTTTCGCTCCATCAAAGCTTTAGCAAATTGTTTAAAGAGGTCTTTCTTCTTCTTACTAACGGCGAATTTTTCTACTTCAAGTAATGCTTTATCGGTGTATTGTGCCATCAATTGTTGAATGGCTAAATCTGCTTTTGTCGCTTTGAACAATGTTTTTACGGTCGCAATTTTATCCCTTGGATCTTGTGGCTGAGAAGAAAATAATTCTTCTAATTCTGCTTGTTGTACTTTATCCCCTTTTTCAAGGGCTAAGAGATATAAAAGCGTCTTTTTATTCTCAATGATATCTCCCCCTACTTGTTTTCCAAAGGTCAAAGGATCCCCAAAGGCATCCAAATAATCATCCTGTAATTGAAAGGCCAATCCCAATTCTATCCCAAAGTCATAAAAAGGCTGACTCTCCTCTCGGCTTAGCCCCCCAATCATGGCGCCCATTTGTAAAGAACAGCCCAAAAGAACCGCTGTTTTATTTTTAATCATATGGAGATATTCGGCTTGACTCACATTGTCTTGCTGAGGAAAATCCATATCGTATTGCTGGCCTTCACAAACCTCTTTTGCCGTCTGGCTAAACAATTGTGTTAGCTCCTTAAAGAGTTCTGCTGGATACGCATCAAGACATTGATAGGCTTTGACAAGCATTACATCGCCTGATAAAATTCCTGTATTCGCATCCCATTTTTCATGTACCGTGGCTTTTCCTCTTCTTAAAGGAGCCTCGTCCATAATGTCATCGTGTACCAAACTAAAGTTGTGAAACACTTCTACTGCAAGTGCTGCAGGAAGGGCTTTTTTAATATCACCCCCTACAGCGTCTGCTGCAATCAAAGCTAATACTGGGCGAATGCGTTTCCCGCCCAATTCTAATATATACCGCATGGGGTTATAAAGCCCAGCTGGCTTTTCTTCTTTAAACTGAAGGGATAAGTAGTCAAGAAAAGTAGTTTGATAAGATGTAATCACAGCCAATTGTTTTCACAAAAATAACCAAAATATAGCGCTAAATGTTTTTCCAATATAAACTTTGGAAACTTATTAGGTTTTTAAAGTTTCCTGATGTATTTTTGCAACAAATTGTGATGAAAAAGAATATTGTAGAAAAAGCCAGTGCGCTTTTTAGTCTTCGAGGATTTAAAAGTGTTACCATGGATGACCTAGCTGAGGCGCTGGCGATTTCAAAAAAAACCCTTTACGCGCATTTTGAGAACAAAGAGCAACTGGTTCGAGAAAGTTCATTTTTTGTGTTTGATAGTGTTTGTAGAGAAATTGAACTCATCAAAAACAAAGCAGCACATCCAATTGAAGAATTATATACCGTTAAGTCTGCTGTTTTAAAACACTATCAAAACGAAGACACTTCGCCGGTATATCAATTACAAAAGTATTATCCAGACATCTATACCGAATTAAAAGATCAAGAATACGGTCGATTAGGCATTATGGTTCAGTCTAGTTTAAAACTGGGAGTAAGCACGGGCTTATTTAGGCCAAACATCAATATTGATTTTGTCTCGCGACTCTATCTAAATGGCATGAGAGGGATTAGAGATATCGCTATTTTTCCCCCTTCACAATTTGACATGAAAAGCTTATTTGAAAGCTATCTTGAATATCACGCAAGAGCGATTGTCACCCCGAAAGGGCTGGGCATTTTAAATGAATTTATTGCAAATACAGATCAAAAATAAATGAAAAAAAATCTATTCTTAACCTGCTTAATGTGCGCCCTTTTCATCATTGGAAAGGCCCAAGACATCCCCGCTTCTTTTTCGCTAGAAGAAGCCGTTGAATGGGGAGTGGAATACAACCGAACGCTCAAACGCGCTTCGCTTGAATACCAAAAAGCCCATAAAGAAAAATGGAAAACCATCTCCATAGGTTTCCCGCAAATCAATGCGAATTTGAATTATCAAAACAATATTGAACAACCGGTGTCCTTAATTCCAGCGCAATTTTTTGGTGGAAATCAAGGAGAGTTTGCCGAAGTCGTTTTTGGAACAAAACAAACTGCCATGGGAATGGTTGAACTTTCTCAATTGCTTTTTGACGGTACCTATATTGTAGGGGTTCAAGGAATTCGCCATTATATAGAAACAGCGGCAAATGTTCTTGAAAAGACTAGCCTTGAGGTGAAAAAAGCCGTGGCAACTTCTTATACCAATGTGCTTGTTGCTCAAGAAAATGTGGCTATCCTCACTAAAAATGCCGATGCGTTAAGTAAGAACATTCAAGAAACCCAAGCTTTATTTGACAATGGTTTTGTAGAAGAAGAAACGGTAGAGCAATTACAACTAACCCTCTCTAGTTTAAACATCCAGATCAACTATGCAAAGAAGTCTGTGGTTTTAGCAGAAAATGTATTGATGCTTTTATTGGGCATTGAGATCACTGAATCTCCAACCCTCTCAGAAGATTTAGCGACCCTTACTACCCGCCATCTCCTCACTCAAGATACTGTGTCAGACTACAGCAACAATATCGATATTCGCTTAGCAGAAAACAATGTCACCTCAGAAAGTCTTTTGTATCGTCTAGAACGAGCAAAAGGACTTCCTTCCTTTAGCGCATTTCTCAATGGAATGTATATGGGAAACAGCAATGATTTTACCTTTACAGAGAAAAGCCAAAAATGGTTTGGTTCTTCGGCCTTTGGCCTTAGAGTAAGAGTGCCTATTTTTAGCTCTTTAGGAAGAACCGCAGGATCACAAAAAGCTAAATTGAGTTTATTGCAAGCAGAAACCCAACTCATCGAGACTAAAGCACAGGTCTTTGTCGAGTGGCAAAATGCTCAAAATAATTTTGCCTTAGCCAAAGAAAACTATGCCAGTTCTCAAGACAATGTTGCTTTAGCAGAACGCATTGAACAAAAAAATACCACTAAGTTTTTTGAAGGCCTAGTAGGTAGTTTTGAATTGCGTCAAGCACAGTTACAATTGTATCAAGCACAACAAAACTTAATCCAAAGTATGCGCCAGGTCATTCTGGATAAAATCAACTTAGACACCATTACCAACAACGAACAATAAATCAAGCCATGAAAAATAGTATTTACTTTCTTAGTCTCTTCCTTTTCATTCAATGTGGATCTTCCGATAAAAATACTACGGCAGAAATCATTGCGAGTAAAGATTTAGCGGCCATACAAACTAAAAAAGCCGAGGTAGTCAAATCCATGAATACCTTAAAACTAGATTTAGAAAGCCTTAACGAGGCGATCGGGCAACTCGATATTGAGCAAAAGTTTTTATTGATCACAAGTATCGAGGCTGCAGTTGCTCCTTATGAGCATTTTGTAAGTTTTCAAGGAACTGTAGAAACAGATAAAAATATTGTAATGTACCCAGAGATTCCTGGACAGTTAAAAGCGATCAAGGTAAAAGAAGGGCAAAAGGTAAGAAAAGGTGAAGTACTCGCTGTTATTTCAGACAGTGGTTTAGTCGATCAATTGCAACAGCTTGAAATTCAATTGGCTTTGGCCAAAACAACTTATGAACGCCAAAATCGTTTATGGGAACAAAAGATTGGATCAGAAATGCAATTTCTTCAGGCAGAAACGCAGTACTTAAGCCTAGAAAAAAGCATTGCTCAAATGAAAGATCAGGTCGCTAAAACAACCATTAAGGCTCCTTTTGATGGTGTTGTTGATCATCTTTTAGCAGATGTGGGAAGTAATCTAGCACCCGGTATGACCCCAGTGGTTAGAATCATCAATTTAGATGAGATGAAGGTGAGTGCACAAATTCCAGAGATCCACTTAAACAATATCAAAAAGGCGGCAAAAGTAGCGGTAAACGTGCCTGTATTAAATAAGGAACTAGCGGCAGAGATTAGTGCAGTAGGAAACTTTATCAATCCTAATAATCGCTCTTTTCGTGTAGAAATTGCTTTAGACAATTCAACGGGGGATTTAAAGCCTAATATGACCGTTTTACTCAATATCAACGACTATAAAAACGATGCAGCAATTTTAATTCCTTCCAAAAACATTTTAGAGAATCAAGCTGGAGCAAAATATGTTTATGTTCTCGAAACTGTGGAAGGACAAAAAGAAATGTACAAAGCCATCAAAACCTTTGTGAAAACAGGTGAAAGTTCTAATAATCAAACCGAAATTCTCGAAGGTTTATCTGCGGGTGATCAATTAGTAGAAGAAGGAATTCGCCTGGTTAAAGATCAACAAATGGTGAAAATCATTCAATCTTAATCGCCCCATACAATGAAAAAATCATCAGAACTTAAAGAATTTTCACTCTCTTCCTGGGCCATCGATCACGGCACAGTGATTTATGTTATCATTGGCTTGTTTTTTATTTTGGGAATCTCTTCTTATATGAATCTTCCGCGAGAGAATTATCCAGAAATCAACACCAATGAAGTCTTTGTCAGCTCAATTTACCCCGGTAACACTGCCGAGGATATGGAGCGACTTATTACAGATCCATTAGAGGAACAATTAAAAGGAGTACCTAATTTAGTAGGGATCGAATCTACCTCCTTAGAAAATTTCTCTTTAATCACAGTAGAGTTTGATGAGAGCATAAGCAAAGAAAGTGCAAAGCTTAAGGTGCAAGATAAAATTGATGCAGTAACTTCTAGTGCAGACTGGCCCACCTTTAATAATGCAAAAGTAGAACCGACAGCTTTTGAATTTAGTCTTTCTGAAGAAATCCCGATCTTAAACATTGGGCTAAGCGGTGACTTACCCATAGAAGAAATGAAATTCTATGGAGAACTACTGCAAGACAAGATTGAGCAAATGTCAGAGATCAAAGAGGTTGCTCTTAGAGGAGTGCAAGATTTTGAAATAGAAGTAGCTATAGACCTGCTTAAAATGAATGCCGCTACAATCTCTTTTGACGATGTGATTAACGCTATTAGACGTGGAAACAGTACGGTATCTGCAGGGAATATTGAAGGTAATGGCTTAAGAAGAAACTTACGTGTAGTAGGGGAAATTGAACGCCCAGAAGACTTAGAAAAATTTGTCTTAAAAAACCAAAACGGTACTGTTTATATGGGCGATATAGCCACCATCTCTTTTCATGAAAAAGAAAAAAATTCTTTTGCGCGTTCAGATGGTAAAAAAGCGATTGTACTAGACATTAAAAAACGCAGCGGAAAAAATTTGATCAGAACGGTTGAGAAAATTCGTGCGATTGTAAGCGATGTTCAAGCTAACGATTATCCTTCTACCATAGAAGTTGATATTTCTAACGACCAATCAAACGCAACAAAAAACTTGGTTAGTGACTTAGCGAACAACATTGTTTTTGGAGTGTTATTAGTGATTACAGTACTGATGTTTTTCTTAGGCTTCCGCAACGCCCTCTTTGTTGGCTTTGCGATTCCTATGTCGATGTTTATGTCCTTTATGATACTTGGCTTTTTAGGTCAAACCATCAACACCATGGTGCTCTTTGGCTTGATTATGGGACTGGGAATGCTGGTTGATAATGGGATTGTTGTCGTTGAAAATGCCTACCGCTTGATGGAAAAAGAAGGCATGACTTCTATTGAGGCAGCAAAGAAAGGAATCGGTGAAATCGCTTATCCTATTATCATTTCTACAGCCACTACAATTGCCGCCTTTGTTCCCCTAGGTTTTTGGCCTGGAACCATTGGAGAGTTTATGATTTTTTTCCCAATCACCCTCTCGATTGTACTTGGATCATCTTTAATCGTCGCAATCTTCTTTAACTCTATGTTAGTGTCAAAGTTCATGGAAATCAAAGACAGAGAAATCAGTCAAAAAAGTTTATGGCGCATGACCTTTATCTTAGGAGGACTAGGGATTCTTTTGATCTTTAATCAAGGAACCTTAAGAGGTTTAGGAACCCTAATGATTTTAACTGCCTTATTATTCTGGGCCTATAAATTTTTCATCAAGAAATGGGCAACTTATTTTCAAGATGTTTCCCTAGTGCGTTTAGAAAAAAATTACACTAAAGTTTTGCGCTTTGCTTTAACCGGAAGAACCCCTTATGTCTTTCTATTAGGAACCATCGGTTTGCTCTTTTCGTCTTTTATTATTTTAGGTTTGGCTGCGCCAAAGGTGGAATTCTTCCCAGAGAATCAACCCCAACAGATTTTTGTGTATGCAGAGTATCCAGAAGGGACTTCCATCGATAAAACAAACGCTACTTCAAAATTAATCGAGGCTGAGGTTGCAAAGGTGATTAGCAATCCTAAATATATCGATGCTGGAGAAAACTTTATGATCGATTCTAATGTCACCATGGTAGGGCTAGGCGCCCAAAATCCTGAAACCGACAAAGGAGGAGATCAAGATATGCCGCACAAAGCTAAAATCACCCTAACCATGGCAGAATTTAAATACCGCCGTGGTTTGTCCAGTGAGGCTATGCGACAAGAAATCCAGCAACAGCTCAAAGGGAAATTCGCTGGAATAGCGATTTCTGTTGAAAAAGAAGCCGCGGGCCCTCCAGCGGGATATCCCGTCAATATAGAATTAAGCGGTGAAGATTATAGCGAGCTCATTCAAATTGCCGAAGAGCTTAAAAACTTTCTAAATAACGAAAGTATTCCAGGAGTCGAAGAGATAAAAGTCGACGTCAACAAAAGTAAACCTGGTTTAGTGGTCAACATCGACCGAAGAAAATCTGGGAGTTTAGGCATTGCTGCTGGACAAATTGGGCAGCAATTGCGTCGTGCCCTCTTTGGAGAAAAAGCAGGGATCTACAAAAAAAATGGAGAAGATTATGACATCAATGTACGTTTTGATGAAAAAGACCAAAACGACACTGGCGTATTACTCGATCAGTACATTGTCTTTAGAGATCAAGCCACAGGTAGAATCAAAGAAATCCCTGTAAGTGCAATGGTCGAAATTGAAAACGCGAATTCCTTTAGTGCCATTAAACACAAAGATTTAAGAAGAGTAGTAACCGTTTACTCTGCAGTATTAGCAGGCTACAATGCAAATGAAGTTGTGGATCACGTTAAAGAAAGTATCAGTGGTTTTGATGGCTTCCCTAGAGATGTCGATTATAAACTCACCGGAGAAGTGGCCGAGCAAGAAAAGAATATGAGCTTCCTTTTAGGTGCTTTAGGGACTGCCTTAGGCTTGATTGTTTTCTTACTGGTTATACAGTTTAATTCTATCTCAAATCCACTTATTATATTACTTTCTATCTTTTTGAGTTTTACGGGAGTATTATACGGAATTAGTGTTTTCTCTATGCCTTTTGTGATCATGATGACCATGATGGGAATCATCTCTCTCTCTGGAATTGTGGTGAACAATGGGGTGGTCTTGATTGACTATACCCAATTATTAATTGCGCGAAAGAAAGAAGAATTAGGGATTCCCTTTGAACAAATGTTACCCAGAATAGAAGCAAGAGAAGCCATTGTTATGGGAGGAGCAGCGCGTTTACGCCCGGTATTACTAACCGCCATAACCACCATTTTAGGTTTAATTCCACTAGCAACAGGCTTGAACATTAACTTCTTAACCCTGATTACAGATTGGGATGCAAATGTATATGTAGGAGGAGATAATGTTATTTTCTGGGGTCCATTAGCTTGGACGGTTATCTTTGGATTGTCCTTTGCGACTTTCCTTACCCTAGTGATCGTCCCTGCCTGTTTTTACCTCGTTTACCGATTAAAATTGAGGATAAACGCCTGGAGAAACAAATAAGAAGAAAGAACTTAATACCTTTGGAAAGAATTCACTTTCTATGTTAAGAACAACTAATTGCGGGGCATTGACCCTAGCACAACTTGGAGAAGAAGTTACCCTCGCAGGATGGGTACAAAAAACAAGAAATAAAGGCTTTATGCTTTGGGTTGATTTACGCGATCGCTATGGCATCACCCAAATCATTTTTGATGAAGAACGCAGCCCTAAAGCAGTCATGGAACAAGCCCAAGACCTAGGCCGTGAATTTGTCATTCAAGTAACTGGAAATGTGATTGAAAGAGAATCTAAAAACCCAAAGCTCCCTACTGGAGAAATTGAGATTTTAGCCCAATCTTTGACCGTTTTAAATCAAGCGAAAACGCCTCCTTTTACCATTGAAAATGAAACCGATGGTGGAGAAGAACTGCGCATGAAGTACCGCTATCTAGATATTAGAAGAAACCCAGTACGTGAAAATTTAGTTTTTCGTTCTAAGGTTAGTTTAGCCATTCGCAACTACCTTTCTGCACACGATTTTATCGATGTAGAAACCCCTTATTTAATCAAATCTACTCCAGAGGGAGCACGAGATTTTGTCGTACCTTCTCGCATGAATGAAGGACAATTCTATGCCCTTCCGCAATCTCCACAAACCTTTAAGCAGTTGTTGATGGTAGGTGGAATGGACAAATATTTCCAAATCGTAAAATGTTTTAGAGATGAAGATTTACGTGCCGACCGTCAACCAGAATTCACCCAGATCGATTGTGAGATGACCTTTGTAGAGCAAGAAGATATCTTGCAACAATTTGAAGGCTTATTACAACATTTGCTCAAAGAAATTAAAGGAGTAGAAACAGGAACTTTCCCACGTATGACCTATGCAGAAGCCATGGCAAAATACGGGAACGATAAACCCGATATCCGTTTTGGGATGGAGTTTGCAGAGCTGAATGACTTGGCTAAAAATAAAGGCTTTAACGTCTTTGATCAACAAGAATTGATTGTAGGGATTGCCGTGCCCGGTGCAGCAACTTACACTAGAAAACAAATTGATAAATTAATCGATTGGGTCAAGCGTCCACAAATTGGTGCGAATGGTTTAGTCTGGGTAAAATGCAATGAAGATGGTAGCTATAAATCCTCTGTCGATAAGTTTTATGGGCAAGAAGATTTGGCCAAATGGGCCAAAGCAAGTGGCGCCAATGCAGGAGATTTAATTCTAGTAATGGCTGGAGACACCCACAAGACCAGAACGCAACTTTCTGCTTTGCGCATGGAATTAGCAGAGCAATTAGGCTTGAGAAAGCCTAATGAATTTGCTCCGCTTTGGGTGATTGATTTCCCATTATTAGAGTGGGATGAAGACAGCCAGCGGTACCACGCCATGCACCACCCTTTTACAGCACCAAAACCTGAACAAATCGATTTGCTTGAGATAGATCCAGGGACAGTCAATGCGAACGCCTATGATTTAGTCCTCAACGGAAACGAAATCGGGGGGGGGTCTATTCGAATTCACGATGCAGCTACCCAAGAAAGAATGTTTGCGTTATTAGGTTTTAGCGAAGAAGAAGCACAAGCACAATTTGGCTTCCTGATGGAAGCCTTCCAATACGGCGCGCCTCCTCACGGCGGAATTGCATTAGGATTAGATCGCTTAGTCGCGCTGTTAGGGGGCCAAGAAACCATTCGTGATTTTATCGCTTTCCCTAAAAACAACAGCGGCCGTGATTTGATGATTGATGCTCCATCTCCGATTGATGCCACTCAATTAGAAGAACTCTATTTAAACTTAATTCCTAAAGAAGATTAGTGATGCGTTACTTGCTCAACAGTTTATTTTGGGGAGGGGTGGCGAGTCTGTTTTATGGCTTTTACCACAAGAACGTTGTGGACTATACAGCAGGAGAAAAATGGATTGGTTTTTCTGTTTTATGGCTCACTTTCATCTATTTACCTATTTTTTTAGTATATCGCTGGAAAGGAAAAAAATTAGAAGACTACACACTTACTGACAATAACTTTGCGAAAATGCGTGATAAAAAAGAGAAAAACCCTGAAAATCAATAATTTTTAATATTAATTTACAATACCGTAACAGTAGAATTAGAAAGTTTAACGTATTTTTGCTGATATTATAATATATAACATGACAGGTACAGTTAAATTTTTTATTGGGTCAAAGGGATATGGATTTATCACCAATGACGAAACAGGCGAAGATATCTTCGTCCACGCAACATCTCTCAATGGGGAAGAACTCAACGAGGGTGACAAAGTAGAATACGAAGAAGAAGACGGCAAAAAAGGAAAAGTGGCAGCACAAGTTTCTCGCCTATAAATATTTACATTTTATTTTGAGTACTAAGCACGCTTTGGCGTGCTTTTTTTAGCGCTTTTTTTGAAAAAACCGCAGGAGTAAATCTGCTGCTTCTGCTTCCATCACACCCCCTAAACAAGTGGTTTTAGGATGGGGATGAACTGCTTGAGAAAGCGCCCCTCTTTTAGGGTCACTAGCAGCATAAACAATACGGTCTAACTGACTCCAATACAAGCCCCCCATGCACATCACACAGGGTTCTAGTGTAACATAGATGGTGCAGCCTTTCAGGTATTTGCCGCCTAAAAAGTTCGCGGCAGAGGTAATTGCTTGCATTTCTGCATGGGCAGTAACATCGTTTAATCTTTCTGTTAAGTTATGTGCTCTTGCGATAATTTTTTGATCGATAACAATCACTGCTCCAACAGGTACCTCGTCTATCGCGTAGGCTCTTTCGGCTTCATCTAGTGCTTTGCGCATAAAATATTGATCGTCTAATTGCATATTTATTCTTTTAATAGCAGGCTTAGGCTTGTTGCAATATGCTTTGCATTTAGTCCAAATTTATCATTTAAAACAGCTGGAGCACCATAGGGAATAAAAGTATCGGCTAAGCCAATTCTTTTCACCTTTGCACTATAATGGTGGTCACTAGCCCATTCTATAATTGCACTTCCAACTCCTCCTGCTAAAGCACTGTCTTCAACGGTAAGTACTTTATTAAAATTGGTAAAAACATCTTCTAACATACTTTGATCTAGGGGTTTAATTGGCCCTAAGTCGTAGTGAGCTACAAGAGAAGGATCTTCCATTTGAGCAATTGCATCTTTTACCTCTGTCTTGATCGTACCCGATGAAATTACTGCGACACTTTTTCCATTTTTAAGGCAACTGCCTTTTAGAAGATCGATTGTTTCAAAAGCTAATTCCCAGCTTTCTAAAGTACCATATCCTCTAGGGTAACGCAGCGCAACAGGTCCTTTTAAAGTTTGTTGGGTAAGTGTGAAAAGCGTATTTCTTAATTGTACTTCATCGCTTGGGGCAAGTAGGGTCAGATGAGGTAAAGTTCTTAAAAAAGCTAGATCAAAAACCCCGTGGTGGGTGGGACCGTCGTGACCAACTAATCCCGCTCGATCGATACAAAAAAGTACTGGTAGATTTTGCAAGACTACATCGTGTATAATTTGATCATAGGCCCTTTGTAAAAAAGTAGAATAGATGATACAAATGGGTAAAATCCCCTGGGTAGCCATTCCAGCGGCCAGGGTAACGGCGTGTTGTTCTGCAATCCCTACATCTAAACAACGGTCTGGAAAAAGTTGCATTAAAGGTGTTAAACCACTTCCTGTAGGCATGGCAGGCGTGATTGCCATTAAACGGGGGTTTTCTTTAAAAAGTGTAGCCAATGTTTTACCTACAACGGTTTGAAATTTTGTTTTTCCTAGCTGAGCTTTCTTATTAAGTTTTCCAGTTAAAGGATCAAATTTTCCTGGAGAATGAAAAAGTACTTGGTCTGCTTCTGCAGAAGCGAGTCCCTTGCCTTTAATGGTTCTTATGTGTAAAATTCTGGGGCCTTGAATTTCTTTAAGATCTTTTAAAGCATTGATTAAAGCATTTAAATCATGCCCATCTACTGGCCCGCTATAACGAATGTTTAAATGGGTAAAAATGTTTTCTTTTGGTCCTTTAGCCTGATCAATATTTTCAAAAAACTGTTTTAGAGCACCGACACTGGGATCAATCCCCATGGCGTTGTCATTTAAAACAATAAGTACATTGGCCTGTGTTGTCCCTAAGTGGTTAAGGGCTTCAAATGCCATTCCGCTCGCGATAGAAGCATCACCGATGACTGCTATATGTTGTCTGGCTTGTCCAGTAGTTTGATTTGCAATAGCCATCCCTAAAACAGCTGAAAGTGCTGTAGAAGAATGTCCTGTTCCAAAAGGGTCATAAGGACTTTCTTCTCGTTTTGGAAAGCCACTTAATCCGTCCCATTGTCTTAGACGATCAAATGCTTTTAGACGACCGGTTAACATTTTATGACCATAGGCCTGATGTCCTACATCCCAAACCAGTAAATCGTCGGGAGTATTAAATACATAATGAAGAGCAAGGGTTAACTCAACTACACCTAAACTCGCTCCTAAGTGCCCTTCTTGTGCAGCAACTACTTGAATGATTTCGCTACGCAACTCATCTGCCAATTGAGGTAACTCATTGGGCGATAGTTTCCTCAATTCAAAAGGAGATTCGATCAAAGGAAGCAAGGCATTTTGCATGCCCTAAAGGTAGGATATTTCTTACGCTTATCCTGCGCCAAAATCTGTCAAGGGTTCAAGGATCATGCAAAAAGGGTTTTCTTTAAAGGAAAACTCATAAATGTGCTTATCTTCTTCAAGGTATAGGTTAATGGGTTTAATGGGGTAGTGTAATAATAAGCGATCAATTTCTAGGGAGTTTTTCTTATCTGTAATAATACATAAATCCCCAAAATACAAGCGAGTAGCCATATTAACAGTCAATATTCTCCTCTTATAATTTTCTCCATCCTCTTTTGGGGATCTTAAGATTAATTTGCGGATACGCTTTCTAGATTTGATTGACATATTCTGTTGTTGTAAATGTGAAAAGGCAACTTCTATCACAGAGGGATCTTCAATAAAGTTGAGTAATAACAAGGCTAAAAAATCATTTTTAATCGTCTTGATAAGAGCGGGACTAGCAACAAGGCGTTGACTTAATAAAGGCGTCTCCAATAAAGTTTCATTTTTAAAGCCGCTAATTCTCTTTTGCCATTTTTTTCTTGAAATAACTGCTTGATACCCAAAAAGATTATAAATATGAGTAGGAAGACTTGTAATGATAGATGTAGGGCGTTTACCTAGAGAGCCCACAAACAATAAATCTCCTAAAGTAACATTATTGAAGGCTTCAGGCAATAAACTTATTCCATATTGTTTTTTAAATTGAAGAAAATACATCTTATAGCTTAAACTTAAATTTCTGAATTTAATTTCAAAAGTGGTAATCAAAGTTGTAAAAACGGTAAGATTATGTAATAAGCGTAGGGTTTAAAGTAATATTTGTATTTTTTAATGGGCTTCCAACCAATTTTCGCCTATCCCGACTTCAACCAGTAAAGGCACCTCGAGTGAAAAAGCATTTTCCATTTCTTCTTTTACCATCGCACTTAAAGTTTCGACCTCTGCTCTAGGCACATCAAAGACCAATTCATCATGCACTTGTAATAACATTTTGCTTTGCCAATTTTCTTTTTCCATGCGACGATGAATGTTGATCATGGCGATTTTAATGATGTCTGCGGCACTACCTTGAATGGGAGCATTGACTGCATTGCGTTCTGCAGCACCGCGAACAATAGCATTTTGAGAATTGATGTCTTTTAAATAGCGACGACGACCTAGCACCGTTGTTACATAGCCATTTTCTCGGGCTAGATCGACTTGATCGCTCATATAGGCTTTGAGCTTAGGATAAGTCGCATAATAGGCTTCGATGAGTTCTTTGGCCTCTGTTCTGTTTAAATTGGTCTGTTGACTTAAACCAAAGGCAGATACCCCGTAGACAATCCCAAAGTTGACTGTCTTTGCATTAGAGCGTTGCTCTCTGGTAACTTCTTCTAAGGCTACGCCAAAAACTTTTGCTGCAGTGGTGGCGTGAATATCTTCCCCATTTTGAAAGGCTTCTAACATGGCTGGATCCTTACTTAAGGCGGCGATAATACGCAGTTCAATCTGAGAGTAATCTGCCGCTAAAAGCACGTGATCCTTGTCTCGAGGGATAAAGGCTTTGCGCACCTGCTTTCCTCGTTCTGTTCGAATGGGAATGTTTTGCAAGTTTGGTTGATTTGAGCTCAAGCGTCCTGTGGCGGCAACGGCCTGATTGTAAACGGTATGAATTCGTCCAGTTTTAGGGTTAATTTCTTCTGGCAGCGCCTTGACATAGGTACTCTGTAGTTTGTTGACAGAGCGATATTCGAGAATGTCGGCAACAATTTGATGGTCTTTTGCCAGGTAACTCAACACATCTTCGGCGGTGGAATACTGCCCTGTCTTAGTCTTTTTTGGCTTATCCACCAGTTTTAGTTTTTCAAATAAGATGGGCCCTAATTGCTTTGGCGAAGCCAAATTAAACTCCTCGCCCGCTTGTTCAAAGATGCTTTTCTCTAAACGGGTGATATCGCTGGCCAGTTCGCTTTCAAATTCTTTGAGGTAGGCGGTGTTTAAGTTAATGCCTTCTTGCTCCATGGCGGTCAAGACTTCCACTAAAGGGAGTTCAACCTCATTAAAGAGTTTCCCGTTTTCTGCCGCGGCGAGTTCTTGATCAAAAAATTGCTTGAGTTGCAGGGTGATATCGGCATCTTCTACCGCGTATTCTGTCTGTTTTTCTAAAGGGACATCACGCATAGAGCCTTGGTTTTTCCCTTTTTTACCAATCAATTCAGTGATGGATTGTGGCTCGTATTGCAAATAAGTACTTGCCAGTATGTCCATGCTGTGACGACGATCTGGATTAATCAAATAATGCGCGATCAAGGTGTCGTATAAGGGTCCCACTACCTTGAGTTGATAGTTCGATAAAACCTTTAAGTCATATTTGAGATTATGTCCTATTTTTTCAATGTTGGGGTTTTCAAAAAAGGGGCGTAGTTGGTCGATCACTTTGGCTGCTTGAGCAGCCACTGCTGGGACGTGAACATAATAGCCTGTGCCTACTTCCCAACTAAAAGCGATGCCGACTAATTCTGCCTGCAAGGCATTGAGACTAGTGGTTTCTGTATCAAAACAGACCGAGGTTTGTTGGTTTAATTTTTTGACCAATAAATCAATCTCTAAGGTGGTGTTGATAAATTGATAATGGTGGGGTGTATTGCTCAAATCTTTTTTAGAGGAACTCGCTGCAGTGGCTTCTGTTCCTCCACCAGCTGAAAATAAATCCATTTGTCCGCTATTAGCTGGTGCACCTTTTTTAGTAGGCGTTGCCGAAACATTTTGCGTCTCTGGGCTCACTTCTCGCCCAAAGATTTTCTGAATATTTTCCTTCATACGACGGAACTCTAATTCGTCAAAAGTCTCTCCTACAGCGGGGAAGTTAGGTTCAGATAATTCATAGGCTTCTGCCTCAAAAGTCACGGGTACGTCTAAGAGAATCTTGGCCAATTCTTTTGAGAGCATCCCCAATTCTTTATTCGCTTCTACCTTTTCTTTCATTTTGCCCTTTAACTGGTCGGTATTTGCTAAAAGACCTTCCATACTTCCGTATTCTTTAAGAAACTTTTTGGCGGTTTTATCGCCTACTCCGGGTAATCCAGGAATATTATCGACGGCATCACCCATCATCCCTAAATAATCGATGACCTGTTCTGGGCGTTCAATTTCAAACTTTGCTTGTACTTCTGGAATCCCCCAGATTTCGATACCATTACCCATACGGGCGGGGCGGTACATAAATATATTTTCTGACACTAGCTGCGCAAAATCTTTATCTGGGGTAACCATAAAGGTTTTAAAGCCTTCTTTTTCGGCTTGTTTTGCGAGGGTCCCGATGATGTCATCTGCTTCATAACCCGCCATTTCTACCACGGGGATATGCATGCTTTTTAGAATCGCCTGGATATAAGGTACGGCAATGCTAATCGCTTCTGGAGTTTCATCTCGGTTAGCCTTATAGGCTTCAAACATTTCGGTTCGTGAAACAGATCCACCTTTGTCAAAACAGACTGCTAAATGATCTGGGCGTTCCCGCTTGATCACGTCTAATAAGGAGTTCATAAACCCAAAAATAGCTGAGGTATCCACCCCCTGTGAGTTGATGCGAGGGTTTTTAATAAAGGCGTAATAGCCGCGAAAAATTAAAGCAAATGCGTCTAGTAAAAAGAGCCGTTTGGGTTGTGACATCGTCTATTGATTTATCCCAACAAGATATTAATTTTCAATTATGAATGATCAATTAGAATTAGGAATTGCGGTCTGTCCCCTTAAATTTTTATTCTGACTATAAACTAAGTCCAACGATTGTATAAACTGGAAAATGATCTGAAAAACCTTCTAATCTTGTTCCGTGGATTTTTGTTCTAAATGGATAACCGTGGTAATTACTGCGCTTAGTTCTTAAAAAGCTAGGGTTAAACACCGCTGTTTTCAACAGGGAGGTCTATGAAGATGAAAATTCCCTAGGTCAATCCATTGCCTTAGGGTCTTATCAATCTGGAGATAGTGAGACAATCAGTTGGTTGATTACGCCAAAGTTCGACGTCTCCTCTTTGGTAAATCCTTATTTAGCCTTTCGCACTTCAACAAGTTTTGCAGACAATAGTTCACTGAGTGTTTTTTATGCGACAAATTGGTCAGGGGAAACTGCAACAATAGAACAAGTCAACTGGGAAGAACTTAATGCTCGTATCGCCAATAACGAAGACAATAACACCCTGTGGATAGATTCTGGGGATGTTCCCATAGATTTTGGCTCAAAGTTCCATTTGGCTTTTCGCTATAATGGTAGCGGAAAAACGGCTAGTGATGGCACCTATGAAATAGATGATATCCGGGTTTTTACAAAGCAGTAATTATTTTACTGGAAACAGGATTTCAGAAATTAGTTTATTTGGCGGGGTATTCATGGGACTGTTATACATCACTTCCATAGGAGGTTGCTTGCGTGAGGATTTAAACTTTTTAGCCCTTTGATGCATCATCCCAGCGGCCCATGTATTGCCAATATGGTGATAGGGTCCAGTATGGCGAATAGCATAGGCTGAAAACTTAGGTAATTCACCCGCATAAAAACGGGATGGTAAATCCTCTGGCACTTTACTTACAGGGTGGCCAGCAGTATAGTGGACTTTGTCTTTAACCACATTAACATCGTGGTAAATAGAAATCCCATTCCCGCTAATTATATCTTGATGATTTTGCATAAGGTAGGGCATGAGCTCTCCAAAATCGCGTCCCATATTTTCTGCAATGGCCGAAAAGGCACATTCTGTTTTAATCCCGATAAATTTTGTCGCATGAAAAGTTTTGATGCCTCTAAACTCTAAGTTCGAATTGCTGTTACCAGTTTCGACTAAATCTTTTAGCATAGCTAAACCACGGTCATAATCCATCCCAACAAAAACTTCCATTTGCTTTTTCATCCAAAAAAGGAAGAGGGGAAGACTGCTCTCCATTGTCCAGCTAACAAGGGTGCCTTTTTTGGTTTCTTTAAGGTGAAATGTTGTGTTGGCTTTTGATTTCCATGGTTTTAAAAATTGAAGTTTCATCACTACTTTCTTGTTCTTGACTTCTTCTTCTATTTTAAGGTTACCACTCCCGATAATGTCCCCATCCCAGTCGTGGTATTTCCCATCTTTTGCTACATTAATTAATGCGGTGGGTTCTGCAATTACCCAGGGGGACCATTGCTCCCAATTGCTTAAGTCATTAATGATAGGAAAGATTTTTTCTGGGGCAGCGTCAATAAGAATTGACTTGTTTACATTAATTTTTGGCATTTGAGTAGGTTTTTGTTTAATGTTTAAATGTAATAAATTAATTGTATTTCACTTTACGCAAAATACGTTGACAGTCTTTATAGGTCTGATAAAGTGCTGGATCTCTACTTTTTAAAAAGAATTTGGCTTGCTCTAAATAGATCATTGCTTTAGGGATGTCGTTAAAAATACCCAGCATATAAATAGCACAAAGGTTAAACAGTTCTCCTTCTTCTTTTAAGCTGAATTTGCTTTTGTTTTTTAGCTTTTCAAGCAAGACATTATTGTTGTTGAGCAAATGCATTAGACTGCGTTTGTCTAATTGAGGGGGTTCAAAGAGCAGTTTTGTTTGCAAGGAATAACTGCCATTTTCTTCAAAACATATATTGACTTGTTCTAAGGGGTAATATTTGTTTTGTCCGTTGAGTCCTAGTAAGACATATTCTGTCAGGATAAACTTGTCTTCTGTAAAGTTAATTTCTACCTCGTCTAGATTAGAGTAAAACAGTTTGACTTGCTCATTGATCAATTCTATGTCTACCCTAGAATAGTAAGTTTTATTTTTGACTTTTTTTTGTAATCCCGACCAGCAGACCACAAAGGTTTCTTTAAATACCCTGTAGTTGGTGGTGAGCTCTTCACGATGATTTTGTAAAAAGTCTACCACCCCATCAAGGGTTAGACTGATATTGTTCTGAGCGTGTTGTTCAATGGTTTTTACCCTTTCGCTATTGCTGTCTTTTAATGCAATATCAAAAACCTTAGGCATGGAGATACTACCCTCTCTAAAGAAAACAGCTCCGCCAAAATATTTCCATATATTCTTCCTTAAAGCAGTAATCTGATCAATGGGTCTAATGGTTACGAGTCCTACAACTTTCCCTTCGTCTAAGTGTGGAAATGGAATGTTTTCATAGAGCACTAAAGGGGGATTGTCCAGATAAGCATTGATGAGGTTTTGCAGTTTGCTGTCATCAAAAAAATCAACTCCTACGATGGCATTTGCTTTGTCTTCGATCCCAACAACGATGTAGGCGTTGTTTTTAGGGTTAGAATTAGAAAGGGCACAAATGTGTTTTAAGAATTTTGCTTTCCCTTCTTTAGAGGATAGATTTAGTTTTAACTTTTTGTCATAGAAGCTATTCTCGTCATTGTGAGATAATAGAGCCTTGACTAAAAGTCGTTTGTTGATCATTTTTTGCGATTGATGACAGTTGCATTGGCTTGATCCGTGGGGAGCAGGGTTAAATCTGCAACAGTAACATGTGGCGGAGCCTCTACCATGTAGGCGATGGCGTTAGCCACATCTTCTGCTTGTAAAGCATCAAGAGAATTGTATACACTTTCAGAGCGTTGTTCGTCTCCTTTAAAACGCACCATAGAGAATTCTGTTTCAACCAATCCTGGGTGAACAGCGCAAACTCTAACCCCATAAGGGTTGAGGTCGATGCGTAAACCTTGGGTAAAGGCATCTACTGCAAATTTACTGGCGCAGTAGACATTCCCTTTTGGGTAAACTTCTAGTCCTGCGATAGAGCCTAGATTGATGATCTGTCCCCTTTTGAGTTCTATCATTTGAGGAAGCACCGCTTTGGTAACATACATCAAGCCTTTTACATTGCCATCTATCATGGCATCCCAGTCGTCGAGATTTGCAGTTTCAACTGTATCTAGGCCGTGTGCGTTTCCGGCATTATTGATTAAAACATCGATTTGTTTCCAGTCTTGTGGGAGGGAATTGATCGCATCAAATACTGCTTTCCTGTCTCTTACATCAAAGTTGAGGAGGTGGGTTTCGCACTTGAATTCTTTTTTTAATTCGGTTAGTCTTTCTTGTCTTCGACCGCATAGAATAAGTCGCTCCCCTTTTTGTGCAAAAAGTTCTGCTGTGGCTTTTCCTATTCCACTACTGGCTCCTGTGATTAAAATAGTTTTCTTTTTCATGATGATAATTTAAGGAATCTCATGTCCCCATTGGGTTTCTAGAAGTAGAAACCAATCTTCTGTAGAGAATTTAATTGCTTCGGCTGCGCTGGCAGCCTTTAAACGCTCAATTTTTGTAGTTCCTAACACGGGATGAATATTAGCAGGATGTTGAAGTAACCAGGCATATAAAAGTTGGTCCTCTGTGGCGTTATATTTTTCTCCTAAGGAGGCTAAAAGTGGTTGAAGACGCTGGTTGCTATCGTTTGTTTCTTTGAAATAGTTCCCTAAGGGGCTCCAAGCCATGGTACCGATTCCTTTAGTCATATGGTGGTCTAGGCTACCGTCAAACATAGGGGAGTTGTGACTTAAAGAGCATTCGATTTGGTTCCAGTCTAGGGTAACTTCTGTGTTGAGCAGGTCGATCTGTGAAGGAGTAAAGTTCGATACTCCAAAAGACTTCACTTTTCCGCTTGTCTCGAGAGTGTTAAAGGCATCGGCTACTTCTTCTACCTCAAGCAATGGACTGGGACGATGTAAAAGTAAGACGTCGAGATAATCTGTTTGTAGATTTTTTAAGGACTTTTCTACTGAATTAACAATATGCTCTTTACTGTAATTGTAGTGTTTTACTGGTACTGGTCTATTGTCACAGGGCATTTGAATCCCGCATTTACTAATGTAAATGACAGTCTCTCTTTCTAGCCCACTTTCTTTAAATCCATGCCCAAAATCTTCTTCAGTGGTATACCCGCCATAGATGTCTGCATGGTCAAAAGTATAGAGACCATTTTCAACGCATTGGGTAATTAAAGCAGCGCTATCTTTAGGCTTAAACTTTCTTCCCCAGTCTCCCCAGGTCATTGTTCCTGCAATTATTCTATTCATTTCTAGTTTGTCCGTTAAATCTACCTTAAATTTAAGGAGGAAGTAGTGAAGCTTACCCCTTATGAAATAACTACTTTTAACCAATTATTAACAAGCTATCGCAAAAAAAAAGTTCAAATTTGTGTTCCACTAAAATAACTATACTATGAGCACCCAAAACGGTATTGATATCAAAGAAATTAACGAGAAGATAGAAAAGGAAAGCGCCTTTGTTGATCTGCTAACCATGGAGATGAACAAAGTGATTGTAGGGCAAAAGCATATGATCGAGCGTTTGTTGATCGGTCTTTTAGGTCGTGGACATATCTTATTAGAAGGAGTTCCAGGCTTAGCAAAAACCCTAGCTATTAACACCTTAAGCCAGGCAGTAAAAGGGAGTTTTAGTCGTATACAATTTACGCCAGACCTTTTACCAGCAGATGTGGTAGGGACCATGATTTACAACATTAAAGAGAATGATTTCTCGATTAAAAAGGGACCTATTTTTGCCAACTTTGTTTTAGCAGATGAGATTAACCGTGCACCAGCTAAGGTACAATCTGCATTGCTTGAAGCCATGCAAGAACGTCAAGTGACCATTGGCGATACCACCTTTAAATTGCAAGAGCCCTTTTTAGTAATGGCCACGCAAAACCCTGTAGAACAAGAAGGGACTTATCCTTTACCAGAAGCACAGGTGGATCGATTTATGTTAAAAACAGTGATCGATTATCCAAAGTTAGAAGACGAACAATTAATTGTTCGCCAAAACTTACAGGCGGCCTATGAAAAGGTAAAACCCGTGGTAACCACTAAGCAAATCTTAACGGCACAAGCGACCGTTCGAGAAGTATATATGGATGAAAAAATTGAGCGCTATATCTTAGATTTGATCTTTGCGACCCGTTATCCAGAGAATTATCAATTAGAAAAAATTAAGCCCTTGATCAGTTTTGGTGCTTCACCTAGGGGGAGTATTAATCTTGCCACGGCTGCAAAATGTCATGCTTTCTTAAAGCATAGAGGCTATGTAATTCCAGAAGATGTACGTGCGGTGATTTATGATGTTCTAAGACACCGAATAGGGCTTACTTATGAGGCTGAAGCCGAAAACGTCACCACCGAAGATTTGATTTCTCAAATTATCAATCACGTAGAAGTACCCTAATCAGTACATAACCCCGGACCGTTCATAGATGGATACAAAAGAACTACTCAAAAAAGTTCGGAAAATTGAGATAAAAACGCGACGCTTGAGCGATCATGTTTTTGGTGGAGAGTATCACAGTACTTTTAAGGGGCGTGGTATGACCTTTAGCGAGGTGCGTCAATATCAATTTGGCGACGATGTTCGCGCCATCGATTGGAATGTCACTGCGCGATACAACGAGCCTTTTGTAAAAGTATTTGAAGAAGAACGCGAATTAACTTTGATGTTAGTGGTCGATGTAAGTGGCTCAGAATTTTTTGGGACCACGCAACAATTCAAGCGAGATGTCTTGACAGAGATCGCGGCAACACTTTCTTTTTCGGCTTTGCAAAATAATGATAAAGTGGGCTTGCTGTTGTTTTCTGATCAAGTAGAATTGTTTATTCCGCCTAATAAAGGGCGATCTCATATCTTGCGTATTATTCGAGAGCTATTAGAATTTGAACCTAAAAGTAAAGCGACAGATATCGCCAATGCACTTGCCTTTTTATCTGGAATTCTAAAGAAGAAAGCCATTGTATTTCTGCTATCAGATTTTATGGATGAAGGTTATGATAAAACCTTACGAATTGCTGCTAAGAAGCACGATTTAACAGGGATAAGAGTGTATGACAAGCTAGAAGAAGAATTGCCCAATCTGGGGATAGTTCCCATGGTAGATAGTGAAACCAAACAAACCCGTTTAATTAATACAAGTTCTGCCAAAGTGCGAAAACAATATGCCGCTTTTCAAAATGAGAAAAAAGAAGCCTTTAAACAATTGTTTAAACTCAACGGTGCGGGAACCATAGATTGTCGTTTAGATGAGAGTTATGTCAAAAAGCTTTTGGGATATTTTAAAGCAAGAATATAGCTAATGAAGAATTTGAGTCATCTCTTTTTTGTCGTATTAATTTTCCTATCAGGAAGTGCCTTAGCACAATTAGGTGCAGAGGTTACAACTGCGGTAGACAGTACTCAAGTGAAGATAGGCGAGCAAATCAACCTCACTTTACAAGTAAAGACAGATTCACTCTCTATGGTAGAGTTTTCGCCAGAACCGCTTTTTCTTCCGTTTGAAATCATTGAAGAATCCCCCATTGATACTTTGCGGGCGCAACAGCATTATCTCTATACCAAGCGTTATGCACTTATTCAATTTGATTCTGGGGCTTATTGGATTCCACCGCAAAAAATTGTGGTTGATGGGTTTTCAAAATTCTCTGATTCTATCGAGATAGAAGTCGCTACGGTTAAAGTTGACACCATACAGCAACCCCTCTTTGACATCAAACCGATTCAAACAGTAGAAAGATCCTACAACCAACTAATTAAAAATATTTTACTTCTCTTTGTTTTTTGCTTATTGCTCGCTATTCTGTTTGTGTTAAACAGACAATACAAAAAGAAGAAAGCGGCTTTATTAGAAGAGATACCTCCTTTTGATCGTGCCATACAAGAATTAAAAGCCCTTGAAAATGAATTGCCCAAGGGCCAACAAGAATACAAGCAGTACTATTCAAAGTTAACTGATGTTGTGCGTCGTTATTTAGAAGAAGAAGCAGATATTGATGCTTTGGAAAGCACTTCAGATGAATTGTTGGATAAGTTAGAGTTGCGTAAAGATGCAGGAACTTTAGATTTGAGTTTAGAGACTTTGAACAATCTTAAGAAGGTTTTGCAAAATGCAGACTTAGTCAAATTTGCTCGTTCTGCTCCGGCCATTGGGATTGCGACAACAGATCGAACGATTGTAGAGCAAGTAGTGATTGAAACCAAAGAGGCTTTGCCTGCTCCAACGGAAGAGGAATTGGCTGCCACAGCAGCCTTCCAAAGAGAATTGGAGCGAAAAAGACGCAAGCAAAAAATTCAATTAATTGGAATATCTGTTTTAGGATTGCTCGTATCTGTCGCCGTGATTGCGATTGCTATTTATGGGTTTAATCCAGTAAAGGATACCATTTTTAGGTATCCAACAAAAGTATTGTTGGACGGTTCCTGGGTGAGAAGTCAATATGGAACTCCTCCCATTCAAATAGAAACTCCAAAAGTTTTAGTAAGGGATGTCACGGCAACTTCTCCAGTGACAATTTATGCTGCAGGAGATCCATTTAAAGATGTTTACACTCAGTTGTTTTTTGAAAAAAGAACCGCAGCCGAAAAGAAAGAAAAAACAGAAGAAGAGCAAGAACAAGAAGCAAGAGCGATAATGGACAGTGCTGTTGCACGATATGAAGCTATGGGAGCAACAAATTTATTGGTGCAAAATGATACTTTTTCTTCGGTAGATGGAACACAGGCCTTCCAACTATTTGGGTCGATGGATTTATCTCAAGAAGACGAAAACATTCGTTGTCGATTTGTCTCTGTGATTTTTCCTTTTGAAGCGACTACTGTTGAATTAAAAATAATTTACCCTAAAGATGATCGCTATGGTCTTTTAATCGAAGAAAAGATTTTAGCCTCTTTAGAAATAATAAAAGAATTATAAGGTGTTAGGAAATATTCAATTTGCGAATCCAGCATATCTGTGGGGACTACTATTTCTTCTCCCTCTAGGGGTTTGGTATTTTTTTAACCGAAAGCAGCAACAAGCCCGTTTATCCATCTCTAGTTTAGCTGGTTTTAAAGGAACCACTTCGCTATGGGTAAAACTATATCCATTGCTTTTTGTTTTTAGAATTCTCGCCTTGTGCTTAATCATCATTGCAGCAGCAAGACCACAAACTGTTGATGTTTCTACTAGAACCAAAACAAATAAAGGAATTGATATAGTAATGGCGATTGATGTTTCTTCTAGTATGTTAGCACAGGACTTAAAGCCTAACCGCCTTGCTGCTTTAAAAAATGTTGCGGGTGATTTTATCAATCAGCGTCGTAGCGATCGCATCGGTCTTGTGATTTATGCAGGAGAAAGCTATACGAAAACCCCCATTACAAGTGACAAACGCATCGTTCAAAATGCACTAGAGGAAATTCGTTATGACGGGGTGATCAATGACGGGACAGCCATTGGGATGGGCTTAGCCACAGCCGTTAACCGATTAAAAGATAGCAGAGCAAAAAGCAAAGTGATTATCTTACTCACCGATGGGGTCAATAATTCTGGCTTTATCGATCCTAAAATCGCCGCAGAACTAGCGGTTGAGTTCCAAATTAAAACCTATACCATTGGTCTGGGGAGTAACGGTAATGCTCGTGCGCCCATAGGGATACTGCCCAACGGGAAATTTCAATACGGGATCACCAAAGTGGAAATAGACGAAGAGCTGCTTCAGTCTATTGCAACAGATACTGGCGGCTTGTATTTTAGAGCGACAGATAACTCTAGTTTAGAGGCCATTTATGACGAAATTAATAAACTAGAAAAAACAGAAATAGAAGAATTTAAATACTATAACTATCAAGAAAAATATCGCGCATTGGTCTTTTTGGCCGTGGCCTTATTATTGATTGAGTGGTTATTAAAAAACACCATTTACAGAAGCTTTATCTAATGTATCAACTCGACGAAACAATTTACTTTTATGCCTTTGCAATCCTTCCTGTATTGTGGTTAGGGTATTTGTGGGTGAGAAATTGGAAGAAAAAGACCCAAGCGAATTTAGCTTCATCAAAAATTTTGGATGCTTTAAGTCCAGATCGTTCAGGCTTTAAGCCTCTATTAAAATTATTGGTTGTTACCCTAGGTTTTAGCTGTTTTGTGATTGCCCTGGTCAATCCAAAAATTGGGACACAATTAGAAACGGTCAAGCGCGAAGGAGTCGATATTGTTTTTGCGATAGATGTATCAAAAAGCATGCTGGCAGAAGACATTGCCCCTAATCGACTTGAAAAAGCAAAGCGTTTGGTATCTGCTTTATTAAATGATCTGGCCAGTGATAGAGTAGGGATTATCGCCTATGCTGCACAAGCAGTACCACAATTACCTATTACAACAGACTATGGTGCTGCAAAAATGTTTTTACAAGCCTTAAATACAGACATGTTGTCTTCTCAAGGAACAGCGATAGATGCTGCAATTGAATTAGCTTCTACTTATTTTGACGATGAAGAGCAAACTAATCGGGTTGTTTTTATCCTTTCTGATGGGGAAGATCATGCCGAAGATGGCACCATTGATGCTGCTCAACAAGCCAGTGCTATGGGGATAAAAATCTTTACTTTAGGCGTAGGAACAGATAAAGGTGCTCCTATTCCCATAAAAAGAAATGGCATAGTCGAAAGCTATAAAAAAGATGAGAATAATGAGGTGGTTATTACAAAACGCACCCCCACAGTTTTAGAATCTATCGCTAGTACAACAGAGGCAGCCTATATGGATGGAAATGATACCCAGGCGGTATTAGCTTTTGTACGAGAGGAACTCAAACAAATGGAGAAAAAAGAATTTGAAGCCAAAAAGTTTGTCAGCTATAAAGATCGTTTTCAACCTTTTTTGATTGCAGGATTCCTCTTATTTTTGATAGACATTTTGCTCTTAGAGACAAGAACAAAATGGGTAGCACGTTTGAATTTGTTTAACGAAAAAGAGTCTGCCTAGTATGAAAAAACATTTTATTTTAAGCCTTGGTGTTCTGCTTTCTGCTGTACAACTTTTTGCACAAGGTGAAAAAGAGACGAATCTTATTGCAGATGGAAATCAAGTCTATCAGGACGAGGCTTATACAGAAGCCGAAGCAGCCTATAGAAAAGCTCTTTCTATCAATAGTGTAAACACAAAAGTACAGCACAATATTGGGAATACCCTTTACCGCTCAAAAGACTTTGATCAAGCCAATCAACGCTATTTTCAAACGCAAAAGAACAGTTTAAACAAAGCAGAGAAACATTTGGCCTTTCACAATATGGGAAATGGTTTTATGCAGCAAAAAAATTATGAAAAAGCTGTTGAAGCCTACAAAAATGCTTTACGCAATAATCCTACAGACGATGAAACGCGCTACAATTATGCTTTAGCAAAAGAATTACTAGAGAAGCAAAAGCAAGAGGAAGAAGAGAATCAAGATCAGCAAGATCAAAACGATCAACAGGACCAGCAGGATCAAAAGGATCAAGACGATAATGAAGGAGATCAAAAGGAGAAGCCTTCAGACGAGGGGGAAGAGGGAGACGAAAAAGAGAATAAAGACGACCAAGAAAACAAAGACCAAGACGAAAAAGACGATAAGGGCAAAGAAAAAGATGATCCCAAAAAGCCCAAAGAAGATAAAGGAAATGAGAAGGATCAAAAAAAACCTCCACCGCGTAAACCTGGTCAAATCTCTCCAGAGCAAGTCAAGAGTCTCCTAGAGGCAATGAACCAGCAGGAGAAAAATGTACAAGACAAGGTCAACGCAGAAAAAGTAAAAGGAGTTCCTGTAAAAACAAAAAAAGACTGGTAAGTATAAATGAAAAAGATTTATCTCTTATGGAGTATTTTACTACTGTGCTTTAGTCATGGGATTGCTCAGGTTAGCTTTCAGACAAAGGTGAGTAAAAACCGTTTGGGCTTAAATGAACGCTTGCGGGTGAGCTTTGAAATGAATCAAAATGGCGATAATTTCACTCCTCCTTCTTTTAATGGATTTAACGTTGTGGGTGGACCTAACCAGTCGGTGAGTAATAGTTGGGTCAATGGGGTGAGAAGTTTTTCGAAATCCTATACTTATTTTCTCACGCCAACCCGTAAAGGCAAAATTACCATTGCGCAGGCTTCCATTGAAATTGACGGGGAAGTATATAAAACTACACCGGTTCAAATTGAGGTAACTCAGGCAGTCAATAACCCTAACAGTCCACAGGCAAGGGCAAATGCCATTGCCGATGAAAACCTTCATCTTGTCGCAGAAATTTCTAAAAGAAACCCCTATCTCAACGAGGCCATCACGGTGATTTATAAATTGTACTTTTCATCAGAAATTAGTGTTTCTAATGTCAATGAGACAGAGTCTCCTAAATACAGTGATTTTTGGAGTCATTTAATTCCCATCCCTAAACTTGAGATTAAGAGAGGAGAATTTAAAGGGCAACCCTATAATTATGTGACCTGGCGCAAGACCGTACTTTATCCACAAAAAACTGGGAAGTTAGTGATCGCACCTTTGACCCTTAATGTTTCGGTAGATGTACCCACGAATCGTCGAGACTTTTTTGGTAACCGAGTATATCAAAAAACCCCAAAGATGATTACGGCAGGAAAAAGAACCATCGATGTTCGCCCCTTACCACTGGCAGGTAGACCAAATGATTTTGACGGAGCCGTTGGGGATTTTGACTTAAATGTAAAGTTTAATAAGACCGCATTAAAATCTTCAGAGTCTTTTCAAGCAACGATAAAAGTGTCCGGTCGCGGGAACTTAAAACTGTTCTCTCTGCCTAAATTAAGCGCCCCTAGTTCTTTAGAGGTCTATGAGCCAGAGCATAAGGAAAATGTCAAGACTAATTTACTGGGAATGCAAGGAAACATAGAAGACACCTATACTGTAGTACCTCAATATCAAGGGAATTATCCGATTCCTTCTGTGTCCTTTAGTTATTTTGATCCTGTCAAAGCGTTATATGTGAGTCTTCGGTCGGAAGAGCAATTGATCGATGTGTTCGAGGGGCCTACTGCTTCTTCAAATACAGCCGCACCCAATATTCTACAAAAGAATAATATCAATGCGACACCCTATTTTGATTTTATCAAGCTAGAAACGGTACTGCTCTCCATGGATCAAACAAACTTTTATGGATCAGCCAACTTTTGGCTTTTACTACTATTGCCCTTTATACTTTATGTAGTTATTGTCTTAGTCAAGCGTCGTTCAGAAAATTATACGGTTGATCCTGTTACCCAAAAACAACGTCGTGCAGCTCGTTTAGCGAAGAAATATTTGAGCTCCGCCAAAAAAGTTTTAGGGGATAAAGAAAATTTCTACAACGCTTTAGAACGTGCTTTGCACAATTACTTAAAGGCTAAGTTATCGATCGAAACAGCCGAATTTAGCAAAGAAAGTATCGTCACTTTATTACAGCAAAAAAACAGCTCTCCAGAAACGATTGCAGATTTCATCTCTATTTTAGAGAAATGCGAGGCAGCCAGATATTCACCTGCAACAGCAGTGAGCATGCAAGAAGATTTTGATTTTACTGTGCAAACCATCACTCTTTTAGACCGTGAAATATGAAGAAATTTAGTGTAATACTTTTGGCCATATTATTCAGTAGTCATTTATTTGCGCAGGACACAGCAGCATTATTTGAGCAAGGAAACGCAGCTTATAATGGGGGAAATTACGCCCTCGCAGTAGAAAAATATGAGGCCATTCTCACGCAAGAACAACACAGTGCCGAATTGTATTTTAATCTAGGAAATACCCACTATCGTTTAGGTAATGTTGCCGAAAGTGTATATTATTTTGAGCAAGCAAAACGCCTACAACCAGCAGATAAAACGATTCGAAACAATGCTGCGTTTGCCAATAATATGACCCTTGATGCAATAGAAGAATTACCCGAAACCCAATTAGAGACACTGCAACAGGGGATATTAGTGCGTTTCTCGCTTGATCAATGGGCAAAAATCACACTATTTTTAGCATGGCTAAGTTTTGTTCTCTTTCTTTTATACCGCTTTAATCAGCCTATCCAATTAAAGAGAATATTCTTTGTTATAGGTTGTGTCGTCTTATTGCTTACCCTAAGTTCTCTTTCTCTTTCGCAAGCTAAATTGAGCGAAGACAGTCTCAAAAAAGCAATTGTTTTTAATGCTGAAATTGAAATTTGGGCGGAGCCTAATAAACGTTCAGACATTCTTTTTCTCCTGCATGAAGGGACCTCATTAAATGTGCTAAGTCAATTAGAGGGTTGGTCTAAAATCAAACTGGCAAATGGCTCTGAAGGTTGGATTGAAAATAACGCTATTAAAACCTTACACTAATTTTTGCGGTAATAGTTCCTTGCGATCTAACAGCCACTCAAAAACAATTTCTCCTATTATTTTTACAGGATCGTATAGAATTGACTCTTCTAAAATTGTTGTGTCGAAATACTGAAATAAAAAGGAAAATTGATCGAGTAATAAGAGCAACGCACTTAATACTAAGGCGTACTTAAGACCGCCAAAAAGTGCACCAAAAATGCGATTAATAATTCCTAAGGCCGCCATCTTAATGATCTTAGTTAACATACGTGCTAGTAAGTTGACGGCAATAATTATGACAATAAAAATAAGGGCAAAAACAATCCCCGCTGGGGGAACGGTATCAAAGTTAAAATAGCTGGTGAGTAAATCGCTAACGGCTGTAGCAAAAAGCAATGCACCGACTAATCCTGCAATCAAAGCAATTAGAGAAGCTGCCTCAATGATAAAGCCTTTAAAGAAGCCTCTTACTGCTCCATAAAGGATTAGACCACCCATTATAATATCTAGATAATTCATTATTTAAAGATATCATTTTCTCTTCTTATGCTGCAAGTAGAATCGGTATATTTGTCTTATGCAAATCAAAGCAAGAGATCAAAAATTAAAAGAGCGCTGGGAGCAACTACTTAGACTATTGACTGATCAATTTTCTGAAACCGAAGAAATTGAAATCGAGGGGGTACTTTATTTAATTGGTTTGCAAGAATTAGGAAAGATTCATCAACGCTTTAAGAAAGATGATAACATCAATATTATTCATATTGGGATATGTACGGTTTTAGAACCCTTTGGTTATTATGCCTTTGATTTTTATGACGAAGAGGGGTGGCCCCACTTTAAATTACTAGAAACACTTCCTGTATTAAAACCTGGAGAACAAACTGTATTGATGAAAGAAGCAATCGTAGATTACTTCTTAGAAAAAGAGTTGATTCAATAGGATATTTCTTATTTTTACGCCCATGATTGACAAGGTAGAAGCGCATTTAAAAGAGGTCGAGCAATTTGCAGAGACTAGTCCAGAAGCAATTGAAGCATTTCGCATTAAATATGCGGGTAAAAAAGGAATCTTAAATGACTTGTTTGCTGCTTTTCGCGAAGTTAAAAACGAAGAAAAGAAAGCTTATGGACAGGTTTTAAATCAGCTTAAAACAGCAGTTTCAGAAAAAGTAGAAGCCTTAAAATCTACTACTGGAAATAGCGATAGTACCGCAATTGGTCTTGACTTAAGCCGTCCAGGGTACCCCGTTAATTTAGGAAATCAACACCCGCTTACGTTAGTTAAAAATCGCATTATTGAGATCTTTAATCAAATAGGATACAATATTTCAGAAGGGCCAGAGATTGAGGACGATTGGCATAATTTTACTGCCTTAAACCTTCCAGAATATCACCCAGCAAGAGATATGCAGGATACCTTTTTTATCCAAACAAATCCTGATATTTTATTGCGTACGCACACCTCTTCTGTACAGGTGCGCTATATGGAAAACAATACACCTCCTATCCGTACTATTTCTCCAGGGCGTGTGTTTAGAAATGAAGCCATTTCTGCCAGAGCACATTGTATTTTTCATCAAGTAGAAGGTTTGTATATAGACAAAGATATTTCTTTTGCCGACTTAAAACAAACCCTCTTATACTTTACTAAAGCCTTATTTGGGAAGTCAAAAATTCGTTTGCGTCCTTCTTATTTCCCCTTTACAGAGCCTAGTGCCGAAGTAGATATTTACTGGGGTCTTGAAACAGAAGTGGATTACCGCATCACTAAAGGAACTGGCTGGTTAGAAATCATGGGATGCGGAATGGTCGATCCTAATGTTTTAAAGAACTGTGGAATTGATCCAGACGAATATTCTGGCTTTGCCTTTGGTATGGGGATTGAGCGAATCGCCATGTTGTTGTATCAAGTAGGCGATATTCGTATGTTTTTCGAAAACGACATGCGTTTTCTAGAACAGTTTAAGTCTACACTTTAATTAAGTTTCTTACTTAGCTTTTCAAAGGTTTTAGCAGGAGATTTTCCTTCATATAGAATAGTGTATACCCCTTCAATAATAGGCGTACGGGTCTTGAAATCTCGACTAAGTAAGTGAGCAGATTTTGTGGCATAATAGCCTTCTGCGACCATATTCATTTCTGCTTGAGCCGCGGTAACGGTATAGCCTTTTCCAATAAAGTTCCCAAAGGTTCTATTGCGACTAAATACAGAATAACCCGTTACTAATAAATCTCCTAGATAGGCAGAGTTATTGATGTTACGCTTGAGTTTGTGAACATTTCTTATATAGCGTTTCATTTCTCTAATGGCATTACTCATTAAGACACTTTGAAAATTATCGCCATAATTTAAACCATGGGCAATACCCGCAGCAATCGCATAAATGTTTTTAAGCATTGCAGCATATTCTGTCCCAAAGATATCATTAGAGATTTTAGTGCGCACATAGCTTGTTTTTAGTAATGAAGCGATAAAGTCTGCTCTGTTTTTATCTTGACAAGCAATGGTCAAATAAGAGAGTTTCTCCATACCCACTTCTTCTGCATGGCTAGGCCCAGCAATAACCGCAATTTGATCATAGGGAACTTGCCAACTCTCGTTTAAATAATGCCCTACTATCTGTAAAGTTTCTGGAACAACCCCTTTTACTGCAGATACAATAATTTTATTGTTGATTTCTCCTTTTATGTTCGCTAAAGAGTCGGCTAAAAAGGCCGCAGGAATACACAAAATCAAGACATCGACTTTATCGATAACTTCATTGATATCTGTGCTAATAGAAAGTCGTTTTTTACGTAAAGTTACTCCGGTTAAGTAATGGAGATTATTTCCATTTCTTTCAAGGTGCGCTTTCCCTGATTCGCTGCGCATGTACCAGTGTACATTTCGCTTATTTTCAGTCAATAATTTAACCAGTGCAGTTGCCCAGCTACCACCTCCTAAAACGCCTACTTTTTTAGTTGTTTTTAAGATGCGATTGCGGATTGCCCTTTGGGGTTGTGCAATCATCTGATTTGTTTATTTATAACCAAGCATCCCAAGGGATTCTCGAGAGCAATAACAATAAGCCAAGGGTGTAGAAAATACCAATTCGCGAAAACTTTTTGCCTTCTTCTGTTTGGCGTTTATGCATTGACCATCCCATGGTAATCAAGATAATGGCAATAATATTTGTAAAAGGGTGCTCTACTAGATACAAACGTGTTTGAGCATCCTTCATCACACCACCCATCCCTAAAGCGCTCCACTGAGCAAACCATGGAGAAACAAAGTACAAGACCAATCCAATTAATAACTGGATATGAGAAAAGATTAATCCAAAAAGAGAGATGCGAAGATCTCTTTGACCAAAGTCTTTTTTAGTACTCATTCCAATTAAGGCATTGATAGCGGCGATAATTAAAATTGCTAGTACAAGATATGCCCAATAAGAGTGAACTGTTTTAAGCGCTGAATACATAATTTTTATTTTTTGTGAAGATACAATAATCCTCGATTATAGATCAAAATTTATACCTTGAGCGAGGGGGAGTTCATCAGAAAAATTGATGGTATTGGTTTGACGTCTCATATAAACTTTCCAGGCATCTGAACCGCTTTCTCGCCCTCCACCGGTTTCTTTTTCGCCCCCAAATGCGCCCCCAATTTCGGCACCAGAGGTGCCTATATTAACATTTGCAATCCCGCAATCGCTTCCCCAATGGGATAAAAAAGCTTCTGACTCTTGAATGTTTTGTGAAATAATAGCCGAAGAAAGCCCCTGTTTAACATCGTTTTGAATCGCGATGGCATTTTCTACAGCGCCACTGTATTTAATCAAATACAATAATGGCGCAAATGTTTCTGTTTGTACAATTTGTGCGTCGGGAGAAATTTCTGCAATTGATGGGGAGACATAGCAACCGCTTTCATAGGCTTCTCCTTTGAGTTTTTCGCCTTTAATAAGCCACTGACCATTTTCTCTTTCGACGGCCTCTTGCGCTGCAAGATATTGATTTACAGCAAGTTCATCAATTAAGGGCCCCATATGATTATTTGCATCGAGGGGATTGCCTATATTTAATTGACTATAGGCTTTTTTGAGTCCATTTTTGATTTGCTCATAAATATCTTCATGAACGATAAGGCGTCTTGTTGAGGTACAGCGTTGCCCAGCGGTTCCTACAGCACCAAAAACAGTTCCGATAATCGTTGTTTTTATATTCGCAGAAGGCGTTACAATGATAGCGTTATTTCCCCCTAATTCTAGTAGTGATTTCCCTAAACGGGCAGCAACAGTTTGCGCTACACTGCGTCCCATGCGCGTGGAGCCCGTAGCAGAAAGCAAAGGAATGCGATGATCTGCAGCCATCCATTTCCCAACTTCGGCATCCCCGATAATGAGATTGCTTATTCCATTTGGCAGGCCGTTGGCCGAAAAAACATCTTCCGCAATCTTTTGGCATGCTAGGGCGCAGAACGGAGTTTTCTCACTGGGTTTCCAAAGGGTAACATCTCCACAAATCCAGGCAAGGGCTGTGTTCCAACTCCATACTGCCACTGGAAAGTTAAAGGCAGAAATAATTCCTACCACCCCTAATGGATGATATTGTTCATACATGCGATGCAATGGTCTTTCAGAATGCATGGTAAAACCATGTAATTGTCGAGACAGCCCCACGGCAAAATCACAGATATCAATCATTTCTTGAACCTCACCTAAACCTTCTTGTAGGGATTTCCCCATTTCATAAGAAACCAGTTGGCCTAATGCTTCTTTCTTTTCTCGTAGTGCATCTCCTAATTGCCGAACCATTTCTCCCCTTTTAGGAGCTGGGATTTTTCTAAATGCTTGAAATGCGATTTGAGCTTGATCCATTGTTTGATTATATTCTTCTACTGTAACAGTCGAAACAGTACCAATTATTTTTCCATCTACGGGTGAAATAGTGGTGATTGTAACTCCTTGACCAAACCAATTTTCTCCTGTTGATCCTCCTTGCGCATCTTGCGCTATACCTAATTTTTCAAGAGTTGTTTCTATCATGTTTTTTTCATTTTTTTAAATGTACGTTGAAACCCTTTTACCTCCAAAGAATAAGAACTTCTTTTCTGTAGCCATATTTTTATAACTTAGTATTAAAATCACAGCGAATGTTCAAGTATCCTATTTTATCTTTCTGTTTATTATTGGTTCAAATTTCATTTGGTCAGCAAAGCTTACCAAATGAAAACTTTGGTCTTGTTATCCATGGTGGAGCAGGGACTATTTTAAAAGAAAACATGACTGCAGAAATGGATCAAGCCTACCGCGCTATACTCGCAGAAGCTATTGCGGTGGGACATGCTATTTTAAAAGAAGGTGGTACAAGTCAAGAGGCCGTCGAGAAAACCATTCATGTGATGGAAAACTCCCCATTGTTTAATGCGGGAAAAGGCGCCGTTTTAACAGCAAATGGAAAGGCTTCTTTAGATGCGTCTTTTATGGACGGGAATACCCTAAACGCCGGTTCAATTTCTGGCGTAAGCCATATTAAAAATCCTATAAGCACAGCCATTGCAGTGATGGAAAAGTCTCCACATGTGATGTTGTCTGGAGTTGGTGCAGATCAATTTGCCGCTAGTTTAGGAATGGATACTGTACCCAATAGTTACTTTATCACTGAACGCAGAAAAAATGCCTTAAAACGAGTACAACAAAGTGAACAAAAGGAAGTGTCATTTTATGATCCTTTTATCAAAGACAGTAAGTTTGGGACGGTAGGTTGTGTCGCCTTAGATAAAAACGGGGATTTAGCTGCGGGAACATCGACGGGTGGAATGACCAATAAAAAATGGGATCGCATTGGGGATGCACCTATTATTGGTGCAGGAACCTATGCTAACAATGCTAGTTGTGGCGTTTCTGCAACCGGTTGGGGAGAGTTTTTTATTCGATCAGTCGTTGCCCATGATATTGCTGCACTTGTCGAATACAAAGGGCTAGACATTGTCACTGCATCAAAGCAAGTCCTTCAAAAAGTAGCCGATTTAGGCGGTAATGGAGGCGTTATTGTTATGGATACCAAAGGAAACGTTGCCTTAGAATTTAACACCGCAGGAATGTACCGTGCCCATATGAATGCTCAAGGAAAATTAGAGGTGAAAATTTATAAAAATGAGTGAACTTATTCCTCCTTATTATGCGGTTATCTTTACTTCAACTTTAAAAGATGATTTTACAGAGTATCATTTGATGGCCCAGGAAATGGAAGCCCTTGTAAAGCATCAACCTGGATTTTTAGGCATGGACAGTGCCAGAGATGAAATAGGAATTACCATAAGCTACTGGGATTCGCTTGAGTCTATTGACTTATGGAGGAATAATAAATTTCATCAAGAAGCAAAACACTTAGGTAAAACAAAGTGGTACAGCTCTTACAATATAAAAATAAGTAAGGTTATCAAATAGCTTCTTTTAATATACATATTAAATGGAGTAATTATTTTTACGTTTTATATTGTAATTTGCATGTAAAATCTTATCAAAACAGGCTTTATATGAGTGACGACTACTCTGACGAATTAAACTCAATAACCAATTCTATTGGTCAAAGATTAAAATCTTTGAGAATTGATGCAGGTTATAAAAGCTATGAAGTTTTTGCTTGGGAAAATAATTTAAGTAGAATTCAATATTGGAAAATGGAAAAAGGAACAAACTGTACCCTGAAAAGTTTGTTTAAAGTCCTTAAAATTCACAACTTAACTTATAAAGAGTTCTTCGATTCTTTAGAAGATAAATAACTGTTGTAATAACGTTTGTCTCCAGTAACCTCTTTTCCAATCCAAGGGGGTAAATTAATTGTAGTTTTTTCACTTGGCAGTTCAATTTCAGCGAGGATTAATCCTTTGTGTTCTCTCTCAAATACATCTACCTCAAATGTGAGTGTTCCCTGTGGTACAATAAATCTGGTCTTTTCGATTATGGTAGGAAGGCAAAGTCTCATTAAGGTTTCTCCTTCTTCCAAAGCAATTTCTTTTTCCCATTCAAAACGACTCATCCCACTCTCTGATGAAATTCCTTTAATGGTTAAAAAGGCTCGTTCGTCTTTAATGCGAACACGTACTGTTCTATGTGGGTCTTTTGATAAATAACCTTGCTTAATATAGACTTTTGAATCTGCTAGAGCAAAAAACTCTGTTGAACTAACCAGAAACTTTCTTTCAATTTCAATCATGCAGTTTTTTTTCTACCCACGGAAGATATGTATTTTTAAGCAATGGATGATCAATTAAAATGGCGAAAAATAATTCACGTTGACATGGATGCTTTTTTTGCCTCTGTGGAGCAACTGGATAATCCTGAATTAAGGAATAAGCCTGTTGCAGTAGGAGGTGGAGTATCTAGAGGAGTTGTTGCGGCGGCGAGTTATGAAGCCCGTAAATACGGAGTGAGGAGTGCCATGAGCGGAATCATCGCGCAGCGCAATTGTCCAGAGCTGATTTTCGTTAAACCTCGCTTTGATCGATATAAAGAGGTGTCCACACAAATCAGAGAGATTTTTTTTAGTTATACAGATTTAGTCGAACCCTTGTCACTTGATGAGGCCTACCTAGATGTAACACATAATAAAAAGCAATTATTTTCTGCCACTAAAATGGCCGAAGAGATTAGAGCAAAAATATTTGAGAAGACCGGGTTGACGGCTTCAGCGGGTATTTCCATTAATAAGTTAGTCGCTAAAATTGCCAGTGACTACAACAAACCCAATGGGCAAAAAACAGTTCCTCCAGAAGAGGTTATTGCTTTTTTAGAAGACCTAGACATTCGCAAATATCACGGTATAGGAAAGGTCACTACAAAGAAGATGTACGCCTTAGGCATCTTTACAGGGAAAGAGCTGAAAGGGCAAAGTCAGGAATTTTTAACAACCCACTTTGGTAAGACAGGGGTTTATTATTACAATGCAGTAAGAGGAATTCATACCAGTGAAGTCAAACCTTCTCGTATCCCAAAGTCAATGGGGGCTGAAAGAACCTTTAGTGAAAACTTGACGAGTGAATTGTTTTTAGAAAAAAAAATTATTGCCGTAGCTGAAGAACTTGATAAACGGATCAAGCGACATAAAACCTCTGGAAAAACCATAACTTTAAAAATAAAGTACAGTGATTTTGTGATCCAGACCCGCAGTAAAACTGTCCCTTTCTACATCTCTGATAAAAGCATGATTGTTGAATATGGGAAACAATTGCTGTATCAAGAAAAACTAAAGAATTCTGTTCGGCTAATTGGATTGACCATTTCTAATCTAAACAATCAAAAGAATTCTCCAAAAAAGGAAATCGTTAAAAACGATTTAGACGTTCAACTCGCCCTTCCCTTTTAGATTTGAGACACCCTTAAAGTATTCACCATTCCTTTTTCAATAATCGGCATTGCAGCAAGATTGATTAACATCTCTCCTTTTTTGACCCAGCCATTTTCAAGTGCGATAGCATTGACTTGCTCTACAGTTTTATCGGTGCTTTCAAACTTATCATAATAAAAGGCTTTTACCCCCCACAACAGGTTGAGTTGTGAAAGGATCATTTTATTTGAGGTAAATACCAATACATGCGCTTTAGGGCGCCATGCAGAGATTTGGAAAGCGGTATACCCACTATTTGTCAAAGTACAAATAGCAGCTGCATCAATTTCATTTGCCATAAATGCGGCATGATAGCAAATTGATTTTGTAATGAATCGTTTCGTACGTATCGATGGAGGTGATTGTGGTACTTGAATTAAATCAGAGTTTTCTACACTTTTCAAAATAGAGGTCATTGTTTCAATGACTTGTACCGGGTATTTCCCCACAGAGGTCTCCCCAGATAACATCACTGCATCTGCACCATCCATAACAGAGTTGGCCACATCGTTCACCTCTGCTCTTGTAGCAGTAAGGCTATCGATCATGGTTTCCATCATTTGTGTAGCAATGATTACGGGTATTCTAGCTTGTTTAGCTTTGTTGACTAATTGCTTTTGGATCAAAGGAACTTCTGCAGCAGGAACTTCTACCCCTAAATCTCCTCTAGCAACCATTAAACCGTCAGAATAAGCAATAATTTTATCGATATTTTCTAATGCCTCTGGTTTTTCTATTTTAGAAATAATAGGAATTTTATGGTCACTGTGCTCTTCAATCAATTTTTGTAAACCAATTAAATCGTCACTATTGCGCACAAAAGAAAGGGCGATCCAGTCTACTTGCTGTTTAATGGCAAAGATGGCATCTTCTACATCTTTTTCTGTCAAGGCCGGGAGCGAAATATTTGTATTTGGAAGGTTAACACCTTTCTTTGATTTAAAAGGTCCCCCTTGTAAAACTTTTGTGGTGACTTTTTCTTTTTTATCTGTTGAGACAACTTCAAAAATAAGCTTCCCGTCGTCGAGAAGAATTTTCTCTCCAGCAGTTACGTCTTTTGGGAAACGTTGATAGGTCATGTAGGCTTGCTTTGCATTCCCTACAAATGGTTCTGTTGTGATAAATTCAACAGTATCTCCTGGTTCAACAATAGCTCCTTCTTCAATGACACCCACCCTTAATTTAGGCCCTTGAAGATCGGCTAAAATAGAGGTGTATGTTTGGTGTTTTTCACTTAAAGAGCGAATGATATTAATGCGTTTTGCAACATCCTCATGATCGGCATGTGAAAAATTGATGCGAAATACATTTACGCCTGCATGCATCATTTTCTCGATGACTTCTTTACTGGAAGAGGCAGGTCCTAATGTGGCAACAATTTTTGTTTTTTTTCCTTTTGGCATTAGTCAAAAATTAAATTTGGATTTTGTTTTATTTTGGTTTCAAAAATGGGATAAACCATTTGAATTTCATTAAGGTTTTGCAATTGGGATAAATGATCTGAGGTGAAATTATTCTTTGGAACTTTCAAGAAGTAATCCACTTTTGATACACTAGGAATTAAACTAACTTGCTTTTCAATTTGAGTGGTAAATAATTGATTTTCATCTTTTATCATTGAAGGATAATTGTAATGATTAGCAATTAATTCCCAAGGGGCATCGATGGAACTTAGTTCGCTAATAAAGCGGCTAAAAAACGGAACCTTTATATCTGGCTCAATTTTTTCCGTTACGTTTTTAAATTTAGTTCCCAAAGTCTTGTTTAATTGAAAAGCTAGAAAAAAATCTTCTGACGGGCTATGTATAGCATAAAGATCGATGTTATCTTGATCTTCAAAATCAGCAGCTAAAACAAATTTTTTCTGTCGCATACTCTTCTCCTAAAAAGAGCTGTTTAATTCAATGCAAATTTACAACAAAATAGTGGACAAATTAAGAATTAACCTAAATTTGATCTTTGATTCTCATTACTTTATAGGCTCTTTTCGCAGCTTTTTCTTCGGCTTTTTTCTTTGACACTTCACGGGTTTTAATCAATAGTTCATCGTTCAACATTAGTTTGCAGTAATAGTTGATCGTGGCATCCTTACTATCTTCTTTTTCGGTTAAGAATTGAATGTTTTGCTTTTCTTTTTGCCCCCATTCAATCAAAACACTTTTGTAGGATATGATTTCTTTTTTTACATCGTTTAGAGAAATGTAAGGGTCTAAGATTACTTTAAAAACTATTTTTTTGCAGCGTTCATAGCCTTTGTCAACAAAGACAGCCCCTATCAGCGCTTCGAGTATATTCCCATTGATGTCCTCGCCAAAGTTGTCTTTGCCCCCCGTGCAAAATAAGTGGTCGAGTAGGCCTAATTCTTTTCCGATGAAATTGAGTTTTTCACGGCTCACAATCTTAGATTTCATCTTTGTGAGTTCTCCCTCATTATCTTGATCGAGTTCGCAGTAGAGAAAATGTGCCACAACGGTATCAATTACGGTATCTCCTAAGAATTCAAGGCGTTCAAAATTTACATAAACACCATCTTCATTTTTACTGTTGACAGAACGATGCGTAAATGCAGTTTTAAAAAGGGCCTTGTTTTTAGGGGTATAGCCTATAATTCCTTTTAAGACTTCATCCAAAGGTGGATTCCCTTTTTCTTTTGACCAAATTTTAGGAAAAAATTGCACAAAGCAATTTAATCAATTTCTTTAAAAACAACACAAGCATTATGACCTCCAAATCCAAATGTATTGGAAAGCGCTACTTTTACTGCTCTTTTTTGGGCTTGGCCAAAAGTAAAATTTAGCTTTGAATCAATATTCTCATCTGGTGTTTGATGATTGATTGTTGGGGGGACAATGTTTTCTTTGATTGCTAAAATAGAGGCAATCGCTTCAACCGCACCAGCAGCACCTAACAGGTGACCTGTCATCGATTTAGTTGAATTGATATTGATATTGTAGGCGTGATCGCCAAAAACTTCTTGGATTGCTTTTGATTCAGCGATATCACCCAGTGGTGTTGAGGTTCCATGCATATTGATGGTATCAACATCTGTAGGTTGAAGATTCGCATTTCTCAAGCAGTTAATCATTACATTCTTAGCTCCTAAACCTTCTGGATGTGGAGCAGTCATGTGGTGAGCATCTGCAGAAAGTCCTCCTCCAGCTAATTCACAGTAAATTTTTGCTCCTCTTGCTTTAGCGTGTTCGTATTCTTCTAGAATAATTGCTCCAGCACCTTCGCCTAAAACAAAACCGTCGCGGTCTTTGTCAAATGGGCGAGAAGCTGTTGCGGGATCATCATTACGGGTAGAAAGCGCATGCATTGCATTGAATCCACCGATGCCGGCATAAGTTACACCCGCTTCAGATCCACCAGCTACAATAATATCTGCATGATCTAAACGAATGTAGTTCAAGGCATCTATCAAAGCATTTGAAGAAGAAGCACAAGCAGAAACTGTTGCAAAGTTAGGTCCTCTAAATCCGTGTTTGATCGAGATCATCCCCGGAGCGATGTCTGCGATTAATTTTGGAATAAAGAAAGGATTAAATCGTGGTTTGCGGTCATTGTCGGCAAAGTTGAGTACTTCGTTTTGAAAAGTCTCTAAACCGCCAATTCCAGCACCCCAAATAACCCCTACGCGGTCTTGATCTACATTTTCAGATGTAATTCCAGCATCTAGAATGGCTTCGTCAGAAGATACTAGCGCATATTGCGTAAAGCGATCTTGTTTTCTAGCTTCTTTACGGTCAAAGTGATCTAAAGCATTAAATCCTTTTAACTCGCATGCGAACTGGGTTTTGAAATCAGTTGCATCAAAATAGGTGATAGGGGCAGCTCCGCTTTTCCCAGAAATAAGTCCCTCCCAGTAGGCAGGGACTGAATTTCCGATAGGAGTTAATGCACCCAATCCGGTAACTACTACACGTCTTGGACTCATCTTACCAAATTTTAATTGGCTTGTTCTATGTATTGGATAGCTTGACCTACAGTGGCAATGTTCTCTGCTTGGTCATCTGGGATTTGGATATCGAATTCTTTTTCGAACTCCATAATTAATTCAACTGTGTCTAGAGAGTCAGCCCCTAGATCGTTGGTAAAGCTTGCTTCTGTTACAACTTCGTTTTCGTCAACACCTAATTTATCAACGATTATAGCTTTAACTCTTGATGCAATGTCAGACATATTACAAATGGTTTTAGTTTTGTTTGACAGCAAAAGTATAAAAACTTTATAGCATAGAATGTTTTAAAGAAGTTAAAATGCTTTTTTGCACATAGATTAAATTGCTTAATCCTCTCTGATTGCTTTTTATTTATAGGATTTAGCACTATTTTTGATTTTTAAAGATATGGGCAAAAAAATCATCATTTTAGCCTCTGGAGGAGGAACAAATGCACAAAATATTATTCGGTATTTTGATCAAGACAGCGAGATTAACGTACACAGTGTTTTGTGTAATAGAAAAGAAGCTGGAGTGTATGAGAGGGTAAAAGCGTTAGGAGTACACTCTCAATGGTTTGATGCCAACAGTGAAGTCTTTTTGCTGGACTATATGGAAGAACACCAACCAGATTTAATTGTTCTAGCGGGTTATCTTAAAAAGATTCCCAATGAATTAGTCGAGCTTTATTCCAATAAAATAATCAATATTCATCCAGCATTATTACCCAAGTATGGCGGAAAAGGAATGTATGGGATGCATGTTCACAATGCTGTAAAAACTGCAGGGGAAACCCAAAGTGGAATAACCATTCACTATGTAAACCAACATTATGACAAAGGGGGAGTGATTTTACAAAAAGCAGTTTCCCTTGACCCTCAAGATAGCCCTAGCGAAATTGCGGCTAAAGTGCAGCAACTGGAATATGAGTACTTTCCTGAAGTAATCAAACAACTCCTAAGTTAAATGGCAGAAATACACATTTATACCGATGGTTCTGCCTTAGGAAATCCGGGTCCAGGGGGTTATGGTATTATTATAGAGTGGGTTGGGAAAGGATACATCAAAGAATTTTCCAGAGGGTTTAAACACACTACAAATAATAGAATGGAATTGTGGGCAGTGATTGAAGCACTAGAAAAACTCAAAAAGAAACCCATGGATGTATTGGTTATTTCTGATTCTAAATATGTCATTGAGGCCATTGATAAAAAATGGGTTTTTGGCTGGGAAAAGAAAAACTTTAAAGGCAAAAAAAATCCAGATTTATGGAAGCGATTTCTTAAGATTTACCCCCAGCATAACATTCAATTTCAGTGGGTAAAAGGACATAACGATCACCCTCAAAACGAACGCTGCGACCAGTTAGCAGTTACCGCGGCAAAGGATATGGCCATTGAACATGACGCTTATTATGAACAATTGTCACAAAAAGCATAGAAATGCAGTCAAATTGTTTTTAGGAAGCAGAAAGAAGTTTATTTTCGCATATGAGTAAAAAATTACTTGTCATAGGTACCATGGCGTATGACGCTATAGAAACCCCTTACCATAAAGTAGATCGCATTCTGGGGGGTGCGGCAACATATATTGCTTTAGCATCTTCTAAATTTTCTGCCCATTGTGGTTTGGTCTCTGTGATAGGAGATGATTTTGCACAGTCTGATATGGAGAAATTAACTTCACTAGGGGTGAATGCTGATGGCGTTGAAAGAGTTGAAGGTGGAAAAACATTTTTCTGGAGTGGTCGTTATCACGACGATATGAATACCAGAACAACCCTAGATACTCAATTGAATGTATTAGAAAGCTTTTCGCCACAGATCCCTGAAGAGTTTAAAGACAGTGAAGTCGTTGTGATAGGTAATCTGCACCCTGGGGTGCAAAAAATGGCCCTAGATCAATTGACAAACCCCGATAATTTTACCCTTCTCGATTCAATGAATTTTTGGATGGAGCACTTTAGAGATATTTTAGATGAAGTGATTGCTGAGGTAAACTTGATCTCCATTAATGATGAAGAAGCAAGAATTCTAACAGGGGAATTTTCTCTGACCAAAGCAGCCAAAAAAATCCATGAGATGGGACCGCGTTATGTGATCATCAAAAAAGGAGAGCACGGAGCACAGCTCTATGGCGACGGAAAAGTATTTATTGCCCCTGCTTACCCTATCGATCAAGTGGTTGACCCCACGGGAGCTGGAGATAGTTTTGCGGGTGGTCTTGCAGGTTTTTTGGCGCAAGCCAAAGAAATTAACTTTGACACCATTAAGCAAGCCCTAGTTGTGGGCTCTGTTTTTGCTTCTTTTACAGTAGAAGCATTTGGCGTTAAAGCCATTGAAGAAGTAAAAGCTGAAGCCTTGAACGAAAGAATTCATCGTTTTAGAGAACTAACCAGTTTTGACTGGACTGATAAAACTTTAAGTCTATGAGTGATGCCATAAAACACGAATGTGGAATTGCCCTTATAAGGTTGAAAAAACCATTGTCCTATTACAAAGAGAAATATGGAACAGCTCTTTATGGGATTAATAAGATGTATTTAATGATGGAAAAACAGCACAACCGTGGGCAAGATGGCGCCGGTTTTGCGAGCATTAAATACAATATGGCCCCTGGAGAAAGATATATTAGTCGGGTTCGATCTAGTGCGCAACAACCCATACAAGACGTATTTAATCAAATTAGCTCTCGTATTCAAGAAGGCATTGAACAGCGTCCAGAACTTAACGATGATGCAGAATTACTCAAGAACAATGTTCCTTATGTCGGAGAATTGATGTTAGGACATGTGCGTTATGGAACCTTCGGAAAAAACAGTATTGAAAGTGTTCATCCATTTTTAAGACAAAACAATTGGATGCACCGCAATCTAATTGTGGCGGGGAACTTTAACATGACAAATGTCAATGAGTTGTTTCAAAACCTTATTGAGCTAGGTCAGCACCCTAAAGAAAAAGCCGATACCATTACTGTAATGGAAAAGATAGGTCACTTTCTAGATGACGCGGTGGCTAAAATATACAAGAAGCTTAAAAAAGAAGGCTTTAATAAATTTGAAGCTTCTCCTCAAATTGCAGAGCGTTTAAACATTGCCAAAATTTTAAGGAAAGCTGCAAAAAACTGGGATGGCGGCTATGCCATGGCAGGTATGATAGGTCACGGAGATGCTTTTGTTTTAAGAGATCCTGCAGGGATTAGACCAGCCTATTATTGTGAAAACGATGAAATGGTTGTGGTTGCATCAGAACGTCCTGTGATACAAACTGTCTTTAATGTACCGCAAGAAACCATTAAAGAACTCACGCCAGGAAATGCAATTATTATTAAAAAATCAGGGAAAGTATCTATTGACCCAGTTTTAGAACCCCTCGAAAAGAAGGCCTGTTCTTTTGAACGCATTTATTTCTCCAGAGGAAGTGATGCTGCCATCTATACTGAACGAAAGAATTTAGGAGAGCGTCTATTTCCACAAGTGCTTAGTAGTATTTCACACGACCTTAAAAACACGGTTTTCTCTTATATCCCTAATACGGCAGAAACCTCTTTTTATGGTTTAGTTGGTGCTGCGCAAAAGCATTTACAGACCCAAATAAGTCAAGAACTTGATCAGGAAGTATTTGATAAAGCAAAGCTTAAAGATCTACTTAATTTAAGCCCACGTATAGAAAAAATTGCGATCAAAGACGCAAAACTAAGAACCTTTATTACGGCAGATAATAGTCGAGATGATTTAGTCGCACACGTATATGATATTACCTATGGTGTTGTAAAACCATCAGATAATTTAGTTATAGTCGACGATAGTATTGTTCGAGGAACAACACTAAAGCAAAGTATATTAACGATGCTTAATCGTCTTTCTCCTAAAAAGATCATTGTTGTTTCTAGTGCTCCACAAATTCGATATCCAGACTGTTATGGAATCGATATGGCAAAGCTCGAAGATTTTATTGCCTTTCAAGCGGCGATCGATTTACATAAGGACAAAGGAACCTTAGATGCAACCTTAGATGCTATTTATAAAAACTGTAGAGAGAGTGTAGAGAATAAAGCTTCAGAGGCGGTAAATCATGTTAAAGCCTTGTATAGACCTTTTACCCAAGAAGAAGTTTCCGCTAAAATTGCGGCATTACTAACCCATGAATCCATATCATGTGAAGTAAAGATCATCTACCAAACGGTAGAAGGATTACATCAATCTTGTCCAGAAAATAAGGGTGATTGGTATTTTACAGGGGATTATCCGACACCAGGTGGTAATCGCGTTGTAAACAGGGCATTTATGAACTTTTATGAAGGAAAATCAGAAAGAGCCTATTAGCATTTAATCGGTTAAAAATGCATTTCATCGATTTTTTCAGATAAGACGAACCAGAAATTGCACTTTTACATCACCAGAACATAAGTAGGTTAAGTTCATGGTAAGATTTGGGGCAAAAAAGGAGGAATTTATTCCTCCTTTTTTATTTTACTTCAGTTTGAAGCAAAAAAAAGAGGGCGCTAGGCCCTCTCTTAATTTATAATTGTGATGTTTTATGCATGTTTAGCATAAAGGGCACTAACAGCTTCCCAGTTCACTACATTAAAAAATGCATTGATATAATCTGGACGTCTATTTTGATAGTTTAAGTAGTAAGCGTGTTCCCATACATCTAAACCTAAAATAGGAGTACCGTCGCATGCAACACCTGGCATTAATGGATTGTCTTGATTAGGAGTTGAGCAAACTTCTACTTTTCCTCCTTTGTGAACACATAGCCATGCCCATCCAGAACCAAAACGCGTTGCTGCTGCTTTACTAAAAGCATCTTTAAAAGAGTCAAATGATCCAAAGGCCGCATCAATTGCTGCAGCTAAGTCACCTGTAGGTGCTCCACCAGCATTAGGTGCCATTGTTGACCAGAAAAGAGAGTGATTGTAAAATCCGCCACCATTATTGCGTACAGCGCCGTTGTTTAAATCGAGTCCTGTTAAAATGTCCTCAATTGATTTTCCTTCTAAATCTGTTCCTGCTATCGCATTATTTAGATTAGTAGTGTATCCATTGTGGTGTTTCCCGTGATGGATTTCCATTGTACGTGCATCAATATGCGGTTCTAGTGCATCATGTGAATAAGGAAGTTGTGGTAATTCAAAAGCCATATCTTTTTTTTTAATTCATTAATGGTACAAATCTAAAGATTAATTACATTTAATGCATCATCATGACTAAGGACATTCCAGCACCATTTCAAATTTATAACGCCTCTGCAGGATCAGGAAAAACTTTCTTATTGGTTCAAAAGTATCTACTGAGACTTTTAAGTGGCCGTTCTGACGAATATTTTAATCGTATGCTAGCCTTGACCTTTACGAATAAGGCAGTCTTTGAGATGAAGTATCGAATCTTATTACAATTGCACGAGTTCGCTTTTTCTGATCTTAAACTAGATGATGATCCCATGGTGAAAACTTTGCTGGAAAAATTATCCATTAGTCCTAAAGAGTTAAAACAAAGAGCAGAAAGAAGCCTAAAAGTTATTCTACATGATTATGCTGCATTTGATGTAATTACACTAGATAGTTTTACCCATAGGGTCATTAGAACTTTCGCAAAAGATTTAGGCTTAGCCTATAACTTTGATGTTGTTTTAGAGGTTCAAGATTTTTTAGAACAAATCGTTGATCGTGTTTTAGATCGAGTGGGAAAGCAACCTGAACTTACACAAACACTAGTAGAATTTACTTTTGAAAAAATGGATGACGATGGTACATCTAGCTGGGAGTTAAGACAAAATTTATTGAATGCTGCAGAATTGCTGCTGAATGAAAACGATAGAATTCAGGTTCAAAAAATAGCAGCAATGTCTTCGCTTGAAAGAAAAAGCCAACAAGCATTTTTAAAGCAAAAGCATAATGAGCTAATCCTTTCTTTGACCAGTATTGGGAAACAAATGCTTTTATTATTTCAAGAAAATGGTTTAAATGCTTCTCACTTTAATAGGGGAACTCTTTTCAATCGTTTTTCGAATTTAGCCAAAGGAGAGTTTAAGGATTTTGACAAAGGGCAGTTGTATCAAAACATATTGGGTGGAAAGCCTCTCTATCCAAAAAAAGTTCCTGCAGATATACAAAGATGTATCGATGGTTTGTCAGATACAATCAAAGAAAACTTTGAAAAAGCATTGGGCTTCTTTTTCAAATTGCAATTAATCAAGGACATTAAAAAGCAGTGGATTCCATTAAATCTTTTAACCACCTTGTCAAAAGAGTTGGATGCTTACCAAAATGAAACCAATAAGGTTTTGCTCTCTACCTTTAACGAACGTATTGCCAAAGAAATTTTACTGCAACCCACCCCTTATATTTATGAACGACTAGGAGAAAACTACCGTCACTATTTTTTAGATGAATTCCAAGACACCTCTTCCTTACAATGGAAAAATTTAATCCCACTTATTGAAACAGCTTTAACCAGTTTAAATGAAGATGATCGCACAGGAAGCCTGTTGTTAGTAGGTGACCCAAAACAATCTATTTATCGCTGGCGAGGAGGGGATGTCAACCAATTCATCGATTTGATTAATCTAAAGCCCCCTTTCCAGATTAAAAAAAAGGTCAATGCTTTAAAAACAAATTATCGAAGTTCAAAAAGTGTGGTTGCTTTTAATAACGCTTTGTATCAATGTTTGACACAACATTTAGAATATCCAGAGAATAAAAAGTTGTTTGGGAAATTTGCGCAACAAGATTTTTTTTCAGAGGAAGAAGGCTATGTCAAATTGACATTTTTTCCAGACGAAAATCCCTTTGAAGAAAACCCCTACACTAAACGCATTATTGCAGACATAAAACAATGTGAGAAACAAGGCTATTCACTTAATGATATGGTAGTCCTTGTGCGAAAGAAAAAACAAGCAGAGCGTGTCGCAAAAGATTTATCTGCTGCAAATATCCCGACAATTACAAGCAGTTCGCTGCAGTTAGAGGAGAATGATCAAGTAAAGTTTTTGGCCTCATTACTACAGCTAAACTTTAACCCTAGGGATTTAGAATGCAAAAAAGAGCATCTAACATTTTTGTATCCACATAAAGAAAGAGAAGAAGATTTACATCAATTTCTTTTTGAGAGAATTCCACGTCGTTTAGAAGAAATATGGCAAGAAGAGGGGATTGCATTTAATTTTAGTTTTTTTGATCATCGCAATCTCAATACTGTCTTGCAAAAAGCATGTTTTTTATTTCCTCGAATAGAAATTGAAAACCCATATGTAAAGGCATTCTTAGATTTAGTATTTGACTTCAGTCAAAAAGAACAAGCCGATTCATTGTCGTTTTTAAATTTTTGGAACAAGAAAAAAGAGGCGCATAAACTCTCCATTCCAGAAGATAGTATAGGAGTGAAAATCCTTACAATCCATCAAGCCAAAGGCTTAGAATACCCCATTGTTTTCTTTCCATATGCAGACAGTTTAATTCAAACAAATCATCAAGAAAAAGTCTGGTTATCGACTCAGTCTATTTTAGGAGATCAGTTATCACTCGCATGGGTGGGATATTCTAAAAAGCTATTAAATTATGGGCCAGAAGGAGAACACGCCTACCATAAAAAAAGGCAAGAAGTAGAGATGGATGCATGGAATGTTTTCTATGTTGCTACCACAAGAGCAAGTCAGCAACTGTATCTTTATGCCAATGAAAAAAACAAAGAAAAGGACAGCTATGTCAAGGTCTTAAATGATTCCATTCCTAATAAACAAGTAGAATGCGATCAAGGTATAATGCACGAATGGGGAAGCCTTACCTTTCTCTCTTCTAAAAATAAGGATAAGGCTTCGCCAAAGAAAAACACTTTTGAGCGGATACAAACAGCTTACCCCTATGAGCAAAAACTTGTTTTGCAAATGCCTCAAAGTGAAGCCAGAGAACAGGCAAGACTTTTAGGACTACGTATTCATGATTTACTGGGTAAAATAAATTATCAAGATGAGGTAGAAAGCGTCCTAGCTGCAGCTTATCTTCAAGGGGAAATTACTCAAGAAGAGCAGGTTAAACTTTTTGATCTATTTGTACAACTAATGCAAAATGATAAAATAAATCGCTTTTATTCAAGGGATTATAAGGTCTTTAATGAAAAAGCTATTTTGGTTCCACAACAAAAAGTACTTCGTCCAGACAGGGTAGGTGTGGGAGAAAAAGAGGCCTATGTAATTGATTATAAAACTGGAAAACCAAAACCAGAACATACTACTCAAGTTTTAGCTTATGCTGAGTGGATAAAAAAAGTCACACAAAAAAAAGTAAGTGTGTTTTTAGTTTACTTAGATATAGAAGCAGATAATTGCTTTGATGTGGTACCAATTTCCTAAAGTATAAGTTGTAAGATTAGGCCCAAAAATACTTTGAATCTTCGCTAATATCTGTTATTTTTGCTAAAACTAATAGCGTAAGATGAAAATAATAAGTAGATGTTTAATCATTGCTTTTGCAATGGTTATTTCGAATCTGGCTTTTGCCCAAGACGAAAACAATCCATGGGTTGTAAGTATAGCAACAAATGCCATTGATACCTATCCAACGGGTAAAACTGGTAGTCAGGTTATAGGAAATACTGGAAATCTTTTCCAAGACTTTTATAACACAGACAACTGGAATTATTTATCTGCAATCACAACATTAGGAGTAAGTAGAAATTTTACCGAAGGCTTTTCTTTAGCTGGACGTTTTAGTTTTAACGAACTAACTAATTTTGGTGGTGAAAAAACGGGGGATAATTTAGTTTATAATTCCTTTGATTTAGTACTGAGAAATTCACTTGTAGGGAAAAGTTCAACTTGGGAGCCTTTCACCGAAGCTGGTGGTGGATATATTGTATTGGGAGATGGTGAATCTTTCCACTTTACCCTTGGTGCTGGTCTTGCATATTGGGCAAACGAAAACATCGGTTTATCTTACCAAGTGAATTATAAAGATGCTTTTGAGTTAAACGGAGTTGCTCATTTCCAACATCAACTAGGAGTTAACATCAAATTTGGCGGCGTTGATACAGATGGTGACGGAATATATGACAAATTCGATGCATGTCCAGAGGTCGCAGGTCTTGAAGAATTTCAAGGATGCCCTGACACAGACGGAGACGGGATTACAGATGCAGAAGATGCATGCCCAAAACGTGCTGGTTCTATAGAAATGAATGGATGTCCTGATACAGATGGCGATGGTCTTTCTGATATTGAAGACGCTTGTCCTAATCGTCCTGGTTCTGTAGAAATGGGTGGATGTCCAGATACAGACGGTGACGGTATCAACGATAAAGACGATGCTTGTCCAGATCAAGCTGGTCCTTCTGAAAACAATGGATGCCCTTGGCCAGATGCTGACGGTGACGGTGTTGCAGATAAAGATGATGCCTGTCCAGAATTAGCTGGTATTGCAGCAAACAATGGTTGCCCAGAGTTACCACAAGATGTTGTTTCAACCCTTAATGAAGAAGGCTCAATGATTCGCTTTAAAGCTGAATCTGCTGTTATCGTAGGTGATGACTCTGCTGCAGTAATCACTAAAATTAAAGGGATCCTAGATAGCTACCCAACCTATTATTTTGTTGTTGAAGGTCATGCCTCTAGCGACGGAAGTACAGGGTATAACCAAAAACTTTCTCAAGAGCGTGCAGATGCTGTACAAGCTGCTTTAATTGCTGCTGGTGCTGATGCCTCTCGTGTTTCTACTATTGCATTTGGTGAAGAAAGACCTATTGGTGACAACAATACTGCTAAAGGAAGAAAAGTCAATAGACGCGTACAATTCGCTGTTGGGAAATAAGACTTCTTTTATTCTATAAGATCTAAATGCCTTGGTTATCCAAGGCATTTTTTTTCTCCTAATTTCAAAAGGAGTTAAGTCTTTTTCTTATTTTACCTCCTAAATCAATTTCATTGTGACGCCTTATTTAAAGCAAATCATACAACGCCTTCTGCGCAATAATAGTGATCTACAAGATGTCGTTATTGTATTGCCCAGTAAAAGGGCTAGAGTATTCTTACAGCATTATCTAGTACAAGAAATTGATGTGGCCCAGTTTGCACCTGATATTTTTAGCATAGAATCTTTTATCGAGCATCTTTCTAATTTGAAAAGGGCAAATCAAACCCACCAACTTTTTACACTCTACAAGGCCTACAAAATTCATGTTCCAGAATCTGCACAAGATGATTTTACCATCTTTATGCAATGGGGCGCTAGGCTGTTAAAGGATTTCAATGATATAGATGCTTATCGGGTCAATGCAAAAGATGGTTTAGAAAACCTAGCAGCGTTTTATCAACTGGATGGATTCAATTTGCCTGAAAATCAAAAGTCTTTTCCTGTTGTTTTTTGGGATAAGCTTTTCCCTATTTATCAAGATTTTCAAGCGCTTTTAATGGAGTCTCAGTCGGCTACTCTAGGAATGCTCTATCAAGATGCGCTAGATGAGTTAGAATTCTATCTAACGAATACAACTAAAGCCCATTATTTCGTTGGTTTTAATGCTTTAAATAAAGCAGAGCAAGATTTAATTCAAGAGTTTTTAGCGAAGAATAAGGGGGAAGTGTTCTGGGATTTGGAGGCGAGTTTTTTTAACGATAAAATTCACGCAGCAGGACGTTTTATTCGATCCTATCAAGAAGAATGGAAATATTATAGACAGCATCCACAAACCTTTAATGACACCCCTTTTTTAGAGGAGAAAGATATTAAAGCGATTGGGTTTAGCGGGAATATTGAGCAGGCGCAATATGTTCACGAATTCCTTCATCAATATAAAGATATAACGGGTAGTGTTGCGGTAGTATTAGGAAATGAAAACTTATTGCTTCCCGTTTTATCTTCATTGCCCGCAGATATTTCTCAATGGAATGTTACCATGGGTTATGCGATACACCAACTACCTATAAGCGATTTTTTCAAGACTTTGATAGAGCTGCATGCTAACGCTTCAGTAGAAGGAATAGAAAGAAAAGCTACTCTGCAATTGTTGTCTTTTCCTCCTTTAAAAAAGCAATTACTTCAATCTGCTGAAATGAAATTAGCGATAGATGTCTTGCAACAAAATTTTGATGTTAGGGTAACCCCAAAAGAAATAGCCCCCCTCACAGAAAGTAAATATGGGAGCTTGACTTTTTCTTCGGTAGAGGAAAACGCTATGGTTTTATTAAATCAATTAATACAATTAGTCGATTTATTTGAAGCCGATTTTTATCGACAAAAAGAACACTTTAGCTGTGCTGTCTTGGCTTTATTAAAGAAGGTTTGTTTACAACTCAAAGTGCAAATAGAAGGGGAGATTTTCCCCATTGAAATCACAGCGTTGTCTTATTTATTTCAAGAAAGCCTTGCTCTACAAACCCTTGATTTTAGTGGAGATCCCATAGAAGGGATTCAAATTATGGGAATGCTAGAAACAAGGGCCTTAGACTTTGACCATATTTTAATAACGAATGTTAATGAAGGCGTCTTGCCGGTAGGTAAAAACGATCAAAGTTTCTTCCCTTTTGCGATGAAGAAAAAATTTGGCTTGCCTACTTTTTTAGAGAACGATGCAATTTATACCTATCACTTTTATCGCTTATTACAAAGGGCAAAAAACATTCACTTGTTGTACAATTCTAAGAGCGAAGGTTTAAGCGCTGGAGAGAAAAGCAGATTCATACGTCAATTGGCTTTTAATAATCTTCCTCAACACGAATTTAGCGATCAGCAATACGGTGGGAATGTCATTGCGATGAAGCCTCAAGAAGAATCAGTGGATAAAACCTCCCACATGATGGAAAAACTGAAGGAGCTTGCATCCCGTGGATTTTCTCCCACCTCCTTAGGAGCTTATCTTTATGATCCCATTTCGTTTTACAACAGTTATTTATTAGGTGTAAAGCCAGATACTTCAACAGAAAAAATAATCTCTAGTTTAGTAAGAGGAACAATTATTCACGACTGTTTAGAAGAGTTATATGGGGACAATATTGGAAAGCCCATGACTGTTTCGAATTATGAGAAAATGATTTCAGATCTATCGGCTTCTTTGTTGTCTCATTATCAAAAAGTTTATCCAAAAATGCCTACTCCTAGTGGAGAAAACTATTTGACTTTAAAAGCTTATGAGAGGAGTATAATGCAATTACTAACGCATGAAAAAATGCTTGTAAAAAACGGGAATGAAATTATTATTATAGAATTAGAAAAAGAATTTAAAGTCCCGTTAAATCACCCTTCTTTTAATCATGAAGTAAATATTAAAGGAAAAATTGACCGTATAGATCAATTGAATGGTGTTACTAGATTAGTGGATTACAAAACGGGCGATGTTCTAGGCAGTAAATTAGCTTGGTCAAACTGGGAAGGTTTTGCGGGGGATTATAAGCGGCAACCTTTATTTCAATTGTTGCTTTATGCTTGGGCATATGATTTTCCTACAGAGGTTGAAGTAGGGATTATTTCATTAAAAAAACCAAAAGCATATGTCCTTCCTTTAAACCGTAAAGATATTTCCAAAGGGACAAATAGTGCTCTTGTTGATCAAGACTTTAAAAAGCGCATTGAAGATTATTTAGTAAGCCTTGTAGGTGAAATCTTTGATGAGAAAAAGTCTTTTGTATCTTTGGAGTAACAAGTAGTCTATTATTCTGCGCACGAACTATATAATTTATGGCTGAAAAAAACAAAAAACGTAATGAACTTAATTGGTTTATTCGGCTCTTTACAGTAGGAGAAAGATTTTCTCTTAGGGATTTTTACGATCGATTAAAAAAGGGTTTTGTTGAATTTTTGATCGTTTTTTTTGGTGTCTTAGTGTCATTTTCTGTTGAGAAACAGGGGGGTGAATTTGATGATCGAGGTAATAATATAGATAATCTAGTTGGGCTTCGGAATGAGCTTATTGAAATGCAGGAGTATACTCTAGAATATATTGAAACTAATGAATGGGTAACCGAATTATACCGAGAACAATATAATAGATGGGAACAAGATAATGACAGTATTTTTATAGTTTACGGAGAGGAACAAGAATTCCATTTTGCTCCAATGGCATATTATACAAATCGAGATCCATTTAATCCACCCAGAGTAGTATATGATGCGATTAAATTAGATGGAACTTTTCGTTTTTTAGGATCTAAGATTGGACGTTTAGTTAATGATAATTATGATGGTACATTCCTCAAGTATTTAATGATTAATACAGATAAAGAAGAGAAAACTTATATTGAAGAATTTACTCATCGTTTAGCTCATCAATGGGTTTTTGATTTGGAAAAAATTGATGTTGAGGATAATGATTTTTGGGTTGAAAATAGGCGATATATTCAAAAAGATCGTTTCATAAAATATAATCTTTTTAAAAGACTTGAATTATGGTTGCAAATCAATGAACAGTTGAATACTTACAACGACCTATTGACAAAAAACATAGAAGTATTAGACTCTGTCATCAATGAAAAAGAGGATGAGTGGACGCTTATTTGGTGGTGGGGGGAGAAACCAAGTTGGCTACAAGCTTCCCAGAAATCAGAGAAGGAGGAACCCCAGGACCAGGAACCGTCAATTGACCAGTAAAGTATAGATTTTCTACTTTTTTACTTTTCAATTTTGGTCTTAAAAAAGCGGTTTGTAGCAGGGTATTCGCCATACCATAAGCATTCCCTTTATAAGAGTTGTATTGCTCTACAAAATCATTGACACAGAAAGATTCAGTAAAAAGAATACTATCTCTAATCGTTTGATCTGTAAGTGTTTCTAAGCGGTCAATAACGACATCAAAGTACTTTTGCCTTAATTCTTCTGTGTCTTCTAATCCAGGTGCAATAGGGATCAAAAGAAAACAAGCTTCTTTTCCTTCTGGTGCCATAGAAGTATCTGTAATAGAAGGGAAATTGGCATAGAATAAAGGCTCTGTTGGCCATTTGGGATGATCGTAAATGTCTGCGGCATGGGCATCAAAGTCAACATCAAAAAATAAAGTGTGATGAGATACATTCTTTACTTTTTTATCCATTCCTATAAAGAAGAGTAATGAAGAGGGAGCAAAAGTTTTCTTGTCCCAATAGGCTTCGCTATACGCTCTGTATTGCGGTTGTAATAAAGTTTCAGAGTGGTGGTAGTCGGCTCCACTAATTACGATATCTGCCTTGTGTTTTTTGCCATTGGAAATGATCCCCACGGCCTTTTTATTTTCAACAAGAATTTCTTCAACGTTTTCATTGAGATGGAAAGTTACTCCCAATTCTTTGGCGAGTTTGACCATTCCCTCAACAACACTATACATCCCCTTGTCTGGATGCCATGTCCCTAAGCCAAAATCTGCAAAGTTCATAAAGTTGTAAAAAGCGGGTGTTTGACTAGGTTTTGCGCCTAGAAATAAAACAGGGAATTGAAGAATTTGCGCTAAACGAGGATTGTTAAACTCTTTCATTACCTCTTTCTTGATGGTGCTTAGAAAGTAGCCTACTTTTTTAATGGTAGCTGGAGTGACTAATTCAAGAGGAGAAATCCCAGGACGATAGACTAAGTCCTTAATGGCAATGTCATAATTGTCTGCGGCTTTTTTGATAAAACGCTTTAAAGGAACAGAACTCCCAGCTTCTTCTTCTTCAAAAGCAGCATAAATCTTCTCAAGGCTATCCCCGATTTTGATCGATTCTTGGTTGTCAAAATAAACCTCATAGCCTGGGTCCAACTTTTCGAGTTTGTAGTAGTCGGCAACTTTTTTTCCAAAGTCCCCAAAGTAGCTATCAAAAACATCTGGCATCCAGTACCACGAAGGCCCTATATCAAAGGTGAATCCGTCGCGTTTAAATTGACGTGCACGGCCACCGGGCATTTCGTTTTTTTCAAAGATTTCGACTTTGTGTCCGTCTTGAGCCAGATAAGATGCAACAGAAAGGGAGGAGAATCCAGACCCTACAACAATTATTTTTTTCATAGCATGGTAATGATAAGCGATAATTCTAAATCACTTTAGGCTTTTCTTACATTTTGCGCTTGATTCGTTCTTTATAGATTTCTTCTACAAAGGCTGCACTAATTACCCCAGTGGGAATCGCGACTATTGCAATCCCTACAAGAGAGATTAAAGAGGCAAAAATCTTCCCTCCTGCGGTTACCGGGTAAACATCTCCATAGCCCACTGTAGCTAGTGAAACGGTAGCCCACCAAATAGATTCTGTGATACTTGAGAATTTTTCTGGCTGTGCTTCATTCTCTAAATAATAGATAGCAGAAGCCGAAAATAATATGGTAATAACCGAAAGGAACAAAGTAAAAGTTAATTCACTTTTTACAGACATTAGCGCACGGGTAAACACCTTAAGGGATTTACTCTTTCTGCCGACTTTAAAGATACGGGTCAATCTAAACAGACGTAAAATTCTAAAGAACCTTCCATCGATCTTGACCAATTGGTTCAAATAAAATGGTAAAATAGAGATTAGGTCGATTAAGCCATAAAAACTAAATACATAGGCAAAGGCTCCTTTAGAGCCTTCTTTATAACTCGCATGAACGATACGATAAATATATTCTGCACTAAAAATTGCGATAGAGATTATCTCAAAAACATAGAAAGAAGCTCCATAAGCTTCTCGTAAATTTATGTGAGATTCTAGTATCATTGCACCCACATTTAAGAAAATGAGGATGTAAATAAACTTATCTATAAAAGTGTGTATCTTTTTAAGTTTCATCTGACTACTTTTTTAGTAAGTCTTTGCCAATAAAGAAGCAAACTAGGATGGTGGTGATGATAACGATATTAGCAACAAAAGTAGTAGTCATAAAAAAAATATTTAGTGTTGAGCAAAAATAAGCAAATCTCATCAAAACCCACCCTATTTCCATGGGATAGCTCATTTTTAAAATGATTTTATTGAAAAAAGCGCAATTGAAAAAACAAAATGTTTAATGAAAACATAAAAAAGATTGACTAAAACTTGTTTTGTGTAACAAAAATCAATTATATTTAAACAGTTTAATTCAATTTGGTTTCAGCGCCTCTGCTAATTTACTTCCAAAGTCAAATTCTAAAATCCTATCAGCAGAGGCGTTTTTTTAAAATCCGTAAATTTGAATCAAAACGAAACAATCAAATCACAAGTCACTCACCTTTACTTATTTTCCTTTAGCCACAATAAATTTTGGGCATTTAAACAGATGGGGATAGGTTTTGCTGCATTAAGAAATATTCAAGGTTTAAGCTTTTTTAAATTGTTAGGGACAGGAGCAGGTCAGGGATTTAGCTTAAGACCAGACTTTTCTACTTATGCATTGCTAACGGTCTGGGAAAATCAGGCTGCTGCAGATCATTTTTATAAAAGCAATTCTTTGATAAATTCCTATCGAACTAAGGCAAGTGCGATAAGAAGATTAAGTCTAACCAATAGAGCAAGTCACGGTTTGTGGAGTGGACAAAATCCTTTTAAAGGGAACGATACCGATGAGGTAAAAGTAGATAAAGTCGCCATTATCACAAGAGCTACCCTTAGATTTGGCAAGCTGTGGTCATTTTGGCGTGCTGTGCCGAAGGCAAGCAAAGCCATCGAAAACGCAAAAGGAGTTGATTTTTATAAAGGGATAGGGGAATGGCCATTTATTCAACAAGCCACCATTAGTATCTGGGATTCTATGGAAGATGTAATGCAATTTGCCTACCGCGATAAAGCGCACAATGAGATCGTAAAGCAAACAAAACAAGAGCGCTGGTATAGCGAAGACCTTTTTGCACGCTTTAATATTATTAACGATCAACAATTACTTTAATGAAGAAAAAGGTCATTATTATAGGTGCGGGTATAGCGGGTATAGCGGCTTCGATTAGATTAAATGCTAAAGGCTATGCTGTCGAAGTGTTTGAAGCAAATCCTTATCCCGGTGGGAAGTTGAGTGCTTTTTCGATAAATCAATATCGCTTTGATGCTGGACCGTCCCTTTTTACCATGCCCCATTATGTCGATGAATTATTTGCCTTGTGTGGCGAAAATCCCAGGACTCATTTTAATTATCAAAAAAAAGCCCTTGCTTGTAAATACTTTTGGGAGGATGGTAAACGCTTAAACGCTTATAGTGATCAAGAAAAGTACTTGGAAGAAGTGGAGCAACAATTAGGTGTTTCCCCTAAAGTTTTGAAAGCTTATTTGGCTAAAGCCAAAAAAAAATATGATCTAACCGTTGACTTATTTTTAGAAAAGTCACTGCACAGATGGAGTACCTTGTTTTCTTTTAAAACCCTTAAAGCACTAAGTCAACTACCTGTATTTGAAATCAATAAAAGCCTAGATGCAGTTAATAGAGCTGCGTTAAAAGAACCTCATTTAGTTCAGATGTACAATCGTTTTGCTACCTATAACGGTTCTTCTCCTTATCAAACTCCGGGTATTATGACCTTGATTCAACACCTAGAGTCTCATTATGGGACGTATATTCCAGAAGGGGGGATGGTAAGTATCAGTAAGTCCCTCTATGAACTTGCACAAAGACAAGGCGTTAAATTTCAATTTAATCAAAAAGTGGATGAAATTCTCTACACAAAAAATATGGTAGAAGGAGTCTCGATAGCGGGACATAAACATCTGGCAGATGCAGTTGTTTCTAATATGGATGTTCATCCTACTTATAGAAAACTATTGCCACAACTAAAGGCACCAGAAAAGACTTTAAGCCAAGAGCGATCGAGCTCTGCCCTGATTTTTTATTGGGGAATCAATAAATCTTTCCCGGGATTAGATTTACACAATATTCTCTTTTCTGAGGACTATCCAGCAGAGTTTGAAACCATTTTTAAAGCTAAAAAATTATTTCTAGACCCTACTATTTACATCAATATTACGGCTAAAAATGTGCCACAAGATGCACCAACTGGACACGAAAACTGGTTTGTTATGATCAACACTCCGGCAGGAGAACATTTAGATTGGGAGAAAGAAATTCCGCTTTTAAAAGAATATGTAATTGCAAAAATTGAGCGGACTTTAGGCGAAAAAGTAGCGCCTCATATTGTAGCAGAAGAAGTATTAAGCCCGCCTTTAATCGAAGAAAAAACCCAGTCCTATCTAGGGGCTTTATACGGCACTTCAAGCAATAACAAAATGGCTGCCTTTTTACGCCACCCTAATTTTTCTCGTCAATTTAAAAACCTTTACTTTTGTGGAGGAAGTGTTCACCCGGGCGGCGGGATTCCATTGTGTCTTTTGTCTGCTAAAATAGTAAGTGACGAATTCTCTGCGCATCATGATAAAAAAATTACACCTACAGTTTAATGACATTGCCATAGGGATTATATGGTTGTTTCATTTATGTGGTATTTTGGGAATTCTTTATGGAGATTCTCAGTGGTTTGTTGGGGCCACACCTTTGAACCTTTTATTGTCCTTCCTTCTTTTAATGATTACTAGTAGAAGGTCAACCAAAGTATTTATCATTGCCATTATTGCCTTTCTTGTTGGGATGGTTGCAGAGGCGCTAGGGGTAAATTATGGTTTGATTTTTGGGCATTATCAATATGGCGAGGCTTTAGGCTGGAAAGTCGCTGGGGTTCCATGGCTGATTGGAGTAAACTGGTCTATCCTCGTGATTTGTTGTAGTGCCATTGCAGCAGATTTAGCTGGGAATTTTTATACTAAGGTATTGTTAGGGGTTGGGCTAATGTTGTTGTTAGACTTTGTGATAGAACCTATTGCTCCCATTCTAGACTTTTGGGAATTTAAAGGGGGCGTTGCTCCTCTACAAAATTACATCGGTTGGTTAGCGATTGCTATGCCTTTGCATATCATTTATCATGGTCTTAAAATTGAACTAAAAGGGAATTTTACCCATCATTTATTCCTTTTACAAATCATTTTTTTTACCATCCTTCTTTTACAAATTAATACGCTACAAAATGCGCTTTAAGTTTCTCTCTCTTATTGTCCTAGCAATATTATCCGCTTGTGGAGATACGACTACAGAAAAAAAGACTCCTGAGGTTATTGAACAACAACCTATCCAAATAAAACAAGATAATATCGTCATCTATCAACTTAAAGAAGATGCACTGATTGATTCTTTATTGTTGCCCATTGAAGAATTTTCTGCCTTTACTAAATCAATGGAAGGTTTGACTAAATTAAAACCAGAGGGCATCAGTCCTTTTCTGCTTGGGGTAATTATTAAATGTAATAACTTGTTAGGTTCTTCTATTCCAGTACCTTTTGACACGCCTGAAATTAAAAGTAGACTTAAGGTTGTAAAAACAGAACTCCTTAAATCACGTTACTACAGCCTACAAGAACAGCAACAAGAACTAGATGAAAGCTTTAAAAGTCTATTCCAAGCCTATACCGCCTATTTAAAGAGGATAGAAGATTTCTCTCTTGATGTTCAACAAGAAGGGATGATAAATCAAAACGAAGGAGTAGAGGACAGTAGGAACAACCTAAAATTAAAGGCCAGAAGAGAATAGTTCTTTGGTCGCCATTTCTTGACTAAAGAATTCATTGTCCTCAATGCATGCATTGATTTTGAGTAGTTGCTTGCTGTAAAGTCCTTGATTTCTTTCAGAAACATCAATCGCAATTAAAGACTGAAGGTTTTCTTTGAAAACAAGATCCTGTGTTAAACACTTGTCAAAAAGATTGCTCTTTTCTCTTTTGATACTTGTCATCATTAACTGACGTATATCGGTTCTTTTTAAAAGGACATCTTCTACCTCGATAGCTAAATCAGAAAGGATCGCGCTAAAATCATTGAACATGCTGTTGCGATAAAGTGCTTGTTGATTACAAAATCTTTTATAAGCAGGAAGATTGTGCTTATCGGCGGCATTGAGATACATTAACTTGTCTTGTCTACTTTGATTGAGTAGACGCTCAAGTAAAATAATAATGTCCTTTTCTTTTGCCAAAACTATTGAGTTTAACCATTACTAATTTACAATAGTAAGCAACTGGTTTTACGCTAAAGCTTATTATAATGTCAACAAGTTTTCCACTATAAATCGCATCTTCAAGTCGTTTTCTGCCTTTTTAGAAGAAATAATACGGCTTACTCCTTTTTGCTTTGTAAACGAAGGAAGTTGAATACCAGCTTTTTTGGCCATCGCTGTATAGTATTCTTTCCGACTAGGGTGATAAGGACTCACACCATTATAAAGGCTATTCCCTTTAAAAGACTGGACACAGCGCGTAATCATTTTGATACAATCATCCAGATGAATAAAATTAATTTCTCCCTCAGGATTATCGATTTGAGGTCTTTTTGCTAGGCTGAATACAGGGTGTCGATTAGGCCCTACTAACCCACCAAAACGTATTATACTTGTGTTAAAAGCAGTGCTTTTTAACAAAAGCTGTTCACAACTAACCAGCTGTTTTCCACTTTCAGTCACTGCCCCAGTAGGGGTTTCTTCCGTGATTAATCCACAGCTTTGACCATAAACAGAAGTACTGCTAATAAAGACCACTTCTTCCACCCCGCAAGCGATAATTTCCTTTTGAATTTGTTGCAAGACTAAGTCAAAACGCCCATTTGGATTTGATCTAAGCCCAGGAGGAAGATTGATAATTAAGGTCGATAATCCTGTTAAAAAAGGAGCTAAACCACTACAGGCATCTTCTTCGCAATGAACGATAAAGGCTTGGGTACCCGTTTGCTCGATTGTAGATAGTTTAATGTTTTGCGTCGTCGAGCCACGCACTTGAAATCCCAACTCAACAAGATGTTTTGCCAGCGGAAGACCTAGCCACCCACAACCTAAAATACCTATTGTTTTATTGTTTTGTCCGCTCATTTTATTTTTTAAAGATACTTAAGCTAAAGACAGAATCAACTACTTATTTAAATTTTTGTACCTTAATGAAAACCAAAATAATAGAATCATGGCAGTTAAAAGTTTCCAAGGCCCTAGAGCTACCGAGAAAAAATCAAAACCCGCCAGCTTGGTGGTAAGAGATATAATGACGAAAAACATTATTTGTTTTACCGTCAATCAAAGCATACACGACGTGATGAAAGCCTTTATTAAGCACAAGATTTCTGGAGGGCCAGTCATTGATGAAAACATGAGTTTAATCGGCATTATATCAGAAGGGGATTGTATGAAAGAAATATCAGACAGCCGTTATTTTAATATGCCTATTTTAGATAAATCTGTAGGTCATTTCATGACCAAAGAGGTCGAAACTCTTTCAGCAACAATGAGCCTCTTTGATGCCGCCTCTAAATTTTATAAATCAGGTAGAAGACGCTTTCCTGTGGTCGAAAATGGAAATCTAGTAGGACAAATTAGCCGAAAAGATATTGTTATCGCAGCCGCAAATTTAAGAGGGGCAACCTGGCATCAGCTATAGAGCTCTTGCGCTATTCTAAAAGTATTCGCATGGGCGTCGAGGATAATTTTGATGTCCTTTGAATAACCTCCTCCCATACTGCACTGAACAGGAATTTCTTCTTCTTTGAGTAATCCTAAGACAAAAGCATCTCGGGCTTTACAACCTTGGACACTCATTCCTAATCGACCCAATTTATCGGTTGCAACGATATCTACACCACAAAGGTAAAAGACAAAATCGGGTTGTTCTTGATCTAGCAAAGTAGGCAGTATTTCTTTGAGTAAGTTAAGGTAGGCTTCATCTTTCATTCCATCGGCTAGTGGAAGGTCAAGATCACTTGTTTCTTTTTGAAAAGGATAATTCTTTGCCCCGTGCATAGAGAAAGTGAATACCGCAGGATTGTCTTTAAAAATTTCTGCGGTACCATTGCCTTGATGCACATCAAGATCAACAATTAGAATCTTTTTGGCCAGTTGGTGATCTAATAAATATTGTGCCGCTATAGCTTGGTCGTTTAATAAACAAAACGCTTCCCCGCGCTTAGAAAAAGCATGGTGGGTTCCTCCGGCAATATTCATAGCGATCCCAGTTTTTAAAGCGCGTTTTGCTCCTTCTACCGTTCCCCCTGCTATGATGATTTCTCGATCAATTAGTTGTTGACTTAAAGGGAAACCAATTTTCCTCATCTCTTTTCGATCTAACTGTAATGTTAGCAAGCGTTGCAAATAATCAGGACAATGTACTTGTTCAATACTGCGCTGGTCAATTGCTGTGGGTTCAAAAAAATCTGCTTGCGAACAGGTTCCTTCATGCAACAACTGTTTAGGCAAGAGCTCGTATTTCTCCATGGGAAAACGATGTCCTTCTGGTAAGGGGAGTTGATAGATAGGATGGAAGGCGATGGAAAGCATTAAGCGATCGGGAAGCCATTTTCGGCGCCCTGGTCTGGGCTAACCATTACAATATTTCCTTCGGTGTCTTCGCTCATTAAAAGCATTCCTTGACTTTCAACACCACTAATTTTTCGCGTAGCTAAATTGGTGAGTACGGTCACCTTTTTCCCTACCACTTCTTCTGGAGTAAAAGTCTCTGCAATACCAGAAACGATGGTGCGAACTTCGTCCCCTAAATCAACTTGTAGTTGTAAAAGTTTTTTGGTTTTTTTAACCTTCTCTGCTGCAGTAATGGTACCCACACGCAGGTCGAGTTTGGTGAAATCCTCAAAACTGATAAGCTCTTTTTGAGGCGGAAGACTTTTGGTCTCCTTTTCATTAGCCACCTTGGTCTTCTCTAATTTTGCCAACTGAGCTTCTATGGTCGCATCTTCAATTTTTTCAAACAGCAATTGTTGTTTTCCAATAGTGTGTCCAACGGGGATTAAACTGCTTTCTTCTGCGATAGCTTGCCACGAAAACGGGCTGTCAATATTAAGAATCGTTCTTAATTTTTTCGCGCTTTGCGGTAAAAAAGGTTCGCATATAGAAGATAGGGCTGCCGCAATTTGCAGGGCAATATGCATGATGGTAGGAACGCGTTCGGGAGTGTCTTTGATGCGTTTCCACGGCTCCTCATCGGCGAGGTATTTATTTCCTAATCTTGCAAGGTTTAACAGTTCTTGACTCGCTTCGCGAAAGCGGTATTTTTCAATGGAATCTCCCACGCGTTTGGGAAATAGTTTGAGTTCATCCAAGACAGCTTGATCTTGGGCTAAAATTTCTCCGCAGCTAGGAACATCCCCTTCATAGTATTTATGGGTAAGCACAACAGCACGATTGATAAAGTTCCCAAAAATGGCCACCAGTTCACTGTTGTTACGGGTTTGGAAATCCTTCCAAGTAAAGTCATTGTCTTTGGTCTCTGGCGCATTTGCCGTCAAGACATAACGCAAAACATCTTCTTGCCCTGGGAATTCTTTGAGATATTCATGTAGCCAAACTGCCCAATTTTTGGAAGTCGAAATTTTATTTCCTTCTAAGTTAAGAAACTCGTTTGCCGGAACATTTTCGGGTAAAATATATTCTTTCCCCGCTTTTAAAATCGCAGGGAAAATGATACAGTGAAAGACGATATTGTCTTTCCCAATAAAGTGGACAAGTTTTGTCCCTTCGTCTTTCCAATAAGGTTCCCAGTCTTTTCCTACTCTTGCGGCCCATTCTTTGGTCGATGAGATATACCCAATAGGGGCATCAAACCAGACATATAATACTTTTCCGTCTGCTCCTTCTACCGGTACAGGAATCCCCCAATCTAGGTCACGGGTCACGGCGCGAGGCTTTAGCCCGTCGTCGACCCAAGATTTGACTTGGCCATAAACATTGGGTTTCCAGTCGTTTTTATGTCCTTCTAAAATCCACTCTTTGATAAATCCTTCATATTGATCTAAGGGCAAGAACCAGTGTTTGGTAGCTTTTAATGTTGGAACACTTCCAGAGAGGGTTGATTTTGGTTGAATCAAATCAGTGGCATTTAATGAACTTCCACAGTTTTCGCATTGATCGCCATAGGCTTCTGGATGGTCACATTTAGGACAAGTCCCCGTTACAAAACGGTCAGCAAGGTATTGCTTCGCTTCCTCATCGTATAATTGTTCTGTGGTTTGTTCGATAAACTTTCCATCTTGATGCATTTGTCGAAAGAAATTTCCTGCTGTTTCATGATGAATTGCAGCAGAGGTACGCGAATAATTATCAAAAGAAATTCCTAGTTGTTGAAAGGAAGTTCTGATCATTGTATCGTACTTGTCGATAATTTCCTTTGGCGTTACGCCATCTTTCTTTGCTCTGATAGAGATGGCTACTCCATGCTCATCACTTCCACATATAAAAGCGACATCCTTGTTTTGCGCACGCAAATAACGCACATAAATATCGGCAGGGACATAAACACCAGCTAAGTGACCAATGTGGATGGGACCGTTTGTGTAAGGAAGTGCTGCAGTAACTGTATATCTTTTCGCCTTGAGCGCCATGAAGTAAATTTTAGGCAAAAATAAGATTTTTTCTGCCCTAATTCGGTTATTTTTAGTCTGTTCTCACAAATCTATTCCTATGTCCATTTCCTACAACTTTGGTCAGGAAGCCGAAAAGCGCGCTGCTGACTATTTTCGATCTTTAGGCTATCAAATCCTTGAAAGGAATTATCGCTATCGTAAAGCCGAGGTTGATCTGATTGTTCAAAAAGATGCTCTCCTTGTCGCGGTAGAGGTCAAGGCGCGAAGCTCTGCCTACTTTGGCGATCCACAAAGTTTTGTTTCTAAGAAAAAAATTCAACTCTTAGTCATGGCCATCGACGCTTATATTCAACAACGAAATTTAGAAGTAGAAGTCCGTTTTGACATTATGAGTTATGTGCTCGAAAGAGGGGAGTGGAAACTGGAGCACCTCCCTAATGCATTTTATCCTTTTTAAACAAATGTTTTATTTGTAACATTTAGTATAATAACTTATATTTGTGTAAAATATTTCACATGAAGACCATCGCTTCCGTTGTTGAACAGTACATTAAGACTAAACCTTATTTGTCTACTGCCATGACTCAAGGCATCATTAACTTGACTTCTTTGGCACGACAAATTCAACCTGAGATTGAAAAGACCTTGCAAAAGCCTGCGCGTAGTGGTGCAATTGTCATGGCCTTAAAAAGAATTTCAGATAATTTAGAGTTCTTGTCAACGCATAAAATTGTCAAAGTCTTGAAAGGTATAGGAGATATAACGGTACGATCAAACTTAGTTGACTTTAGTTTTAAAATTTCTGAAACCCTATTAAATGCACAAGCACAGTTTTTAAATGAAGTCAATGACAATCCTAATGTTTTCTATACTTCTTCTCGTGGGGTGACAGAGAGTAATATTATTGTGAGTAGTAATGCTGCGGCTCAGTTGGAAAATTATTTTCAATCAGAGCGCTTGATTGAAAAGACAGAAGACTTATCGTCTATCTCGATTAAATTACCCACTGAAAATGTGACCATTCCAGGGATTTATTATTTTATTTTCCAGCGATTGTCTTGGGAGGGAGTGAACATTTATGAAGTGATTTCTACCTCAAATGAGTTTACTATTATAGTTGGTGAAGACCAGGTGAATACTGCCTTTAAAGCCATCAAAGAATTAAAAGACTTATAGGTCTGGAAGCTGTTCTAAGGCAGCAGAAACACTATCTACCTTTTTAATCCCCAGACGAAGGCGTAAACCTTGACGGGTTTCTTTCTCTTTGAGTTCTATCTTTCCAGCACTTAGTTGTACCCATTGCAACACATGGTTAAAGCGTTCGCTTTGATAATATTCATTTTCTTGGTCGGCGATAAAGTAGCCTGAAAGTTGTCCTCTTTTTAGGATCAAACGTTCTAATCCTACCTCCAACGCTTTCCATTTTAAGCGCACGCTGTTGAGTAAATCTTCGGCTTGACTAGGAATAGGACCAAAACGGTCTTCTAAGTCTTTTTGGAATTGTTGCAATTCCTCCTCATTCTTAAGTTCACTAATTCGGTTATAAAGGGATAGGCGTTCACTTACAGAGTTGACATAATCGTCGGGTAAGAGGATGGCTAAATCGGTGTCGATTTGAACTTCTTTGACAAAGGATTTTGGCCCTTCTTCTTCCTCAGAAGTATAGAGGTTTTTAAACTCATTGTCTTTGAGTTCTTCGACCGCCTCTTTTAAGATTTTCTGATAGGTTTCAAAACCGATATCGTTGATAAATCCGCTTTGTTCTCCGCCTAATAAATCTCCAGCTCCGCGAATTTCTAAATCTTTCATGGCAATTTTAATCCCAGAACCCAGTTCAGCATATTGTTCTATTGCTTGGATACGTTTTTGGGCATCGCTCGACATGGCACTTAAGGGTGGCGTGATAAAATAACAGAAGGCTTTTTTGTTGCTTCGTCCCACACGCCCACGCATTTGGTGTAAATCACTCAGTCCAAAGTTCTGCGCATTATTGATAAAAATGGTATTGGCATTTGGCACATCCAACCCATTTTCAATGATGGTCGTCGCGATCAAGATATCGTATTTCCCATCCATAAACTCGAGAAGGTTTTTCTCCAGTTTCTTCCCGTCCATTTGCCCATGACCGATACGAATCCGTGCATCTGGTACTAGGCGTTGAAGCATGCCGGCAACTTCTTGAATATTTTCGACACGGTTATGGATAAAATATACTTGTCCCCCGCGTTGCATTTCATAGAGCACCCCGTCGCGAATCATTGCTTCATTAAAGCGAATCACTTCGCTCTCGATAGGATAACGGTTAGGGGGAGCCGTGGCGATGACCGATAAATCTCTTGCGGCCATTAAGCTAAACTGTAAGGTTCTTGGAATGGGTGTTGCTGTTAAGGTTAATACATCCACATTGGTCTTTAATGCCCTCAATTTTTCTTTGACCGATACTCCAAATTTTTGCTCTTCATCAACAATGAGTAAACCCAGGTTTTTGAAGCCAACTCCTTTTCCAACTAATTGGTGGGTACCAATTAAAATATCAATTTTGCCTGCGGCCAAATCTTCTAAGACCATTCTTTTCTCTTTGGTCGTTCTAAAACGATTGAGGTAGTCCACCGTCACAGGAAAGTCTTCTAATCGTTTGGTAAAGTTTTTAAAATGCTGAAATGCTAAAATGGTCGTAGGGACTAGAACCGCGACCTGTCTTCCATTGTCTACAGCTTTAAATGCCGCACGAATGGCCACTTCGGTTTTTCCAAAACCTACATCCCCGCAGACTAATCTGTCCATGGGGCGTTCACTTTCCATGTCTTCTTTTACAGCAGCCGTGGCAGAGCTTTGATCTGGCGTGTCTTCAAAGATAAAAGAGGCCTCTAATTCGAGTTGTAAATAACTGTCAGGAGCGCAAGCGGTCCCAATCTTTTGACGGCGTTTTGCATAGAGTTCTATCAGGTTAAAGGCAATTTCTTTGACCCGTTTTTTCGTTTTTTGTTTAAGGGCTTTCCAGGCAGAAGATCCCAGTTTATAAACCTTTGGCACCTTGCCATCTTTCCCATTAAACTTAGAAATTTTGTGCAGGGAATGAATGCTTAAGTATAAGATGTCGCGATCGGCATAAACCAGTTTGATGGCTTCTTGCATATTGCCGTCCACATTAATCTTTTGAAGCCCACCAAAGGTCCCTATTCCGTGATCAATATGAGTGACATAATCCCCCACTTCCAGGTGGGTTAACTCTTTTAAAGTAAGCGCTTGTTTTTTAGTATAGCCAGATTTGAGTTGGTATTTGTGGTAACGTTCAAAGATTTGATGATCGGTAAAAATGGCCATTTTAGCCTCGATATCTTCAAAACCTTCAAAAAGGGGTTGGACAACGGTTTTATAATGCACCGTTTGCTCCATCTCTTCAAAGATGGAATTGAGTCGCTGGGCTTGTTCTGCAGAGGCACAGCAGATATAGTTTTGATAGCCTTTTTCGTGATTCTCGTTCAGGTAGGCAATCAAGAGATCAAACTTTCGGTTAAAGGCAGGTTGCGGACTTTGCTTGACAAAGGCCTGTTCTTTTGTCTTTTTTTCTACCGAAGGTAAGACGGTTACCCATGAAAGACTGTCCACGCTTTCAAGTAAATCTTCTTTAGACAAAAAGAGGGTGGCTGGCGGCAGATGCTGTGTTTCGCCAGCTAGCGCCGCAAAGCTTTTTTTGGCTTCGCCAAAATAATTATCTAAACGGCTTACTAAACTGTCCATGTTTTGAACGATTAACACCCCCGAAGGAGCAATTAAGTCAATCAAGCTTTTACGTGTTGCGCGTTTAAATCCCTCGCTGGTATTGGGTAATAATTTGATTTTGTCCAAAGAGGAGATCGACAACTGTGTCGCCACATCAAAGCTGCGTAAGCTCTCTACTTCTTCATCAAAAAACTCGATGCGATAGGGGTGTTGATTCGCAAACGAAAAGACGTCGATAATTCCCCCACGAACAGAAAACTCTCCCGGTTGTGAGACAAAATCTACCCGATCAAAGTTATAGTCAAACAAGACCTCATTGACAAAGTCGAGGGAAAGTTGGCTCCCCTTAATGACTTCAAGGGTGTTTTTACGCAGGGTGGCTTGAGAGACGACTTTTTCAAACAAGGCCTGGGGATAGGTAACGATAATTCGCGGCTTTTTTGAATTGCTCAGCTTGTTCAACACATCTGAACGCAGCAGTACATTCGCATTATCTGTCGTTTCTGTTTGATAAGGTTTGCGGTAACTAGAAGGAAAGAACAAGACGCTTTCTTGTCTCAATAATTGCTCTAAATCGTTGAGGTGATAGGCAGCTTTTTCACGGTCTTCGCAAACCAGTAAGATGCTTTTTTGATGGCGGTCAAAAGCATTGGCTAAACGAAAATTAAGCCCTGAACCAACGACGCCTTTTAAGTTTAGGGACAGGCCTTCCTGCAAAAAGGCTTGTTCAAAGCTTTTTTGTGAAGGAGAATCAACAAAGGCGCTAAAGAGTGGTTCTATCGCTTTTTTTGGCTAAGATAACGGCTTAGGGGTTAAATTCCTTCAATTTCCATCACTTCTTTCCCCGTTGTTACATAAACTTGATCCCCTTCTTTAGGGGACAAAATATGTAAGCCGGTAAAAGCACCAAAAGCGGGGAGAATCATTTGCTGTGGAGACTGAAAAAAGCAAGGCATTTTCATTTGTTGTAAACCATTGCCTTTGAGTTTGACTCCAGGGTGGACATGTCCACAAAAGACAAAGTGCATTTCTTTTTTAGTAGGGAAATGCGAAAAGTAGAAGCCCTCTTCCATCAGGTGATCGACTACTTCAAGACCCATTTGCTCAAACTGGGCAGCGGGGATCACATCGTGATTGCCTTCGACTAAAATCATTGAAGCTTTTTGTTGTTTGACCCAGGCGGTAAATAAGAGCCATTCGTTGTTTTGAAAGCTGTGAAAAAGATCTCCTAAAAACAAAAAACGCGCGATGGGAAATTCTGCTAAAAGTGTGGTAATCTTTTGGTAAAAAGCACCCTCTGCTTTCCGTGGAACAGCAATCCCATTTTTACGAAAGTGAGCGACTTTCCCCAAATGAACATCAGCTAACAAAAGGGTCTTTTGCTCTTCCCAAAAGACTGCCCCACTGGGGTGTAACACAAAATGATTTTCTTTGACTTTAATCCGCTTCATTGTCCTGCTTTTTCCAATTGAAGATACATTTTCTTGATGCGATCTTCTACACTTTCAGAAGAGAGTTTAGAACGGATTCGGTCGGTGATTAATGGGAACGAAAAGGGGGTGGGCTGGCTGCAGTCTCGCCAAATGATTTCTTGATCAGCGATGTTTTCAAATACCTGGGTCATGCGTCCGTGTTCCATACCATGGTCAAAGGTTTCTTCTAGGGCTTGTTGGTACAACAAATTATCGGGTTCATAATCTTTAAAAACATCATAGAACAATTGCGAGCCACTTTGCAAATGTTTGGCCTTAATGGGTTTATTGGGAAAGCCTTGAAAGACTAAACCCGAGATCACAGCAATATCCCTAAAGCGGCGTCTGGCCATTTCTGACACATTGATACTTTTTTCTAAATCCTCGTGTAAATGATCCAGGGTCAAAAGGTTATTATCAAAAAAATCCTCTTTAGTAAAAGGTTGATCGGACAATAATTCAAAGCCATAATCATTAAAAGACATACTAAAGGTGATGGGTGATAAGAGACTTACGCGATAAGCCATTAAGCTGGCCATGGCTTCGTGAATGGCATAGCCTTCGAATGGATAAAAGACGGTATGGTAACCCTCTCTGGTTTTAAAACGTTCAATCAAAAATTGATTTGACTGCGGAATAATCGATTCCCGTTGCTGCTGATAGAAAACGGGTGCTAGGGCTTTAAACTCTGGAGTTTCGAGATTGCGTTCTTCGTACAAAGCTTGTTTCAATAAATCACTCAGGTGCGCACTAAAACTCATACGACCTCCCATCCATGCTGGGATGCGACTTTTCTTCGATTTCGACTTACGTACAATGACTTCCATATTGTGCATGCGAATCAATTCCAGATTGCGTCCAGAAAAAGTAAAGACATCCCCCGGTTTTAATTTGGCCACAAACCATTCTTCTACGGTGCCTAAATAACCTCCTTTTTGATACCTTATTTTTAGATTGGCATCGCTTACTATGGTTCCCATCGATAGGCGATGGCGCATGGCGATGCCTTTGTTGAGGACCTTTAAGCTGCCGTCTTCTAATACATTGACCTTTTTGTATTCGTCATAGTGTTCGAGGCTTTGGCTTCCTTTGACTAAGAAGTTAAGAAGCCACTGCCAGCGTTCATCGTCTAGGGTTTGAAAGCAAAAGGTGTTTTGAATAATGCGGAAAAGTTTCTTTGGCTGAAAGCCTTTTCCTACAGCAAGGGTCATTAAAAATTGCAGTAGAACATCATAAGAATTGAGAAAGGGGATGCGGTCTTCGATTTGCTGTTGTTCGATTCCTCTTTGCAGCGCAACTGATTCGATCAACTCCATCGCATGAGTGGGGAGAAAGTGAATGGTGCTGCCAGCTTTTGGTCTGTGGCCACTGCGTCCCGCTCGCTGAATAAAGCGTCCTACCCCTTTTGGGCTCCCTATTTGCACACAGTTTTCTACCGGAGAAAAATCCACCCCTAAATCTAAACTGGAGGTGCAGACCACCACCTTGAGTTGTTCCTGTCTCAGGGCACCTTCTACCCACAAGCGAATTTTCTTATCGATGCTCCCATGGTGCATGGCGATGCTCCCGGCTAGATTAGGATCGGCTTCTAAAAGGCGATGAAACCAAATTTCACATTGTGCTCGGGTATTGGTAAAAATGAGAGTGGTCTTATTCTTTTTTACCAATTTTAAAACCTGCGGCAAAAGGTGAATTCCTAAATGTCCTCGCCAAGGGAAGCTTTCCATGTTTTTTGGCAGAATAGATTTGACCTTTATTTTCTTTTTGATCTGCGCATTGACCGTCACATAATTCTCGATGGGGCCCAATAAGATTTCTCTCGCTAAATCTTTGTTACCCAGCGTAGCTGAAATCCCCCAAACTTTTAGTTCTGGGAGGAAAGAGCGCAAATAAGCAATGGCTAATTCCACTTGAACCCCGCGTTTTGTTCCTAAGAGTTCGTGCCATTCGTCTACCACAATTACCTTGAGGTGTTGAAAGCTTTTTAGGTGGTCTTTGGTGCTCAATAAAACATGTAAACTTTCTGGGGTAGTAACTAGGCCAAAAGAGGGTTTGCGTTTCTGTTTGGCACGTTCGCTTTGAGAAGTATCTCCAGTTCGCAGTGCAATGTTGAGGTCGGGATGTAACTCGTTAGTCATGCGCTGGGTAGCCTGTTGAATCTCTACCGCCAAAGCGCGTAAAGGCGTAATCCAAAGGGCTTGAATCCCCACGGGATGCTTTTTTATTTTAAGGGCTTCTTGTAGAATTCCGCCCCAAAGTGCAAACGTTTTTCCGCTACCCGTGGGAGCGTGAAGCATACCGTTTTTCCCTTCCCCATAGGAATTCCAGCAGTCTTTTTGAAAGGCTTGAGGGGTCCAGCCCTGTGCTTTAAACCATTGCCGTACTGTTGTCATGGGAGCAGTTGTTTGAGGTCTTCGAGACTGTTAGCATCTGTTATTTTTTTGTCGTGTCGCCAGCGTAAAATTCGGGGGAAACGCACGGCAACGCCGCTTTTATGTCGGGGAGAAGCAGCAATGCCTTCAAAGGCAATTTCAAAAACCAATTCAGGTTTGACTTGTCGCACCGGGCCAAAGCGATCTAGGGTATTTTGCTTGACAAAATGGTCCACTTTTTTGATTTCGGCATCAGTTAAACCAGAATAGGCTTTGGCAAAGGTGATCAAAGTGTCCTCTTGCCAAAGGCCAAAGGTGTAGTCGGTATAAAGATTGGTGCGTCGCCCATGCCCACGCATGGCATAGGTCAAAACCGCATCGATGGTCTTGGGGTCAGATTTCCATTTCCACCAAGTCCCTTTTTTTCGCCCCACGGCATAGGGAGAATCCCTGTGCTTGAGCATTAAGCCTTCACTGCGTTTCTCTTTCGCTTTTTCGCGTTCTAAGGCGACTTCTTCCCAGCTGGAAAAGTGTAAAACTTCTGATAATAATAGGGGGACATTATCTGCTTTAACTTGATGATAGAGCTTCGCCAAAAGGTCTTGCCGTTCTGCCAATGGAAGTGCGCGCACGTCTTTTCCTTCCCATTCTAAAAGGTCATACAGCATGATCACAATGGGAATGTCTTTTTGAAGTTTTTGAGAAACGGTCTTTCGACCGATGCGTTTTTGCAAGGCGTTGAAATCACCAATTTGTTCGTCTTTATACGGCAGTAGTTCTCCGTCCACCACTGTCCCGTTAGGGAGATGATCAGCGAGACAAGCCAGTTCTGGAAACTTATCGGTGATTAATTCTTCCCCCCGACTCCATAAAAAATGTTTGTCCTCTCGAACGATTAATTGAGCGCGCATGCCGTCCCATTTGTGTTCGATATGCCAGTTTTCGACCGCTTCTTTTTCTTGAAAATCGTCTTCTAAGGCATAGGCCAAAAAGAAGGGGTAGGGCTGGGAGATTTGGTCTTCTGGATTGGGGTTTAAGATGAGTTCGTCAAAGGTGGTGGTCTGAGGGGACCACTGTCCCATCAAGCGGTGGGCTAAGATGTTTTCGTCTATGTCTACTGCTTTTGACAAAGCCCGAGTCATTAATTTTTGACTCACCCCGATACGAAATCCGCCTGTGAGGATTTTATTAAAGACAAAGCGTTCAAAGTTGTCTAGGCTCTGCCAGCGGTTGAGGATAAAGACTTTTTTCTCTTCCTCCTCTTTGGGTTTTAAGGCAATGATTTCTTCGATGCACTGGGAGAGGGAAGGGGGTGTTCCTTTGGCTTCCTGTTGGACTAAAAGGGCGATGGTTTCGGCCAGGTCTCCCACAATGTGATAGGACTCTTCAAAAAGCCATTCGGGTAATTGTGCGAGTTCTGCTGCCCAGGCACGCATCAAGGTGGTAGTGACTGGACGCGAAGGTCTGCGGTGGGATAAAAGGGCGACCGCCCATAGGGCGTCCTCCTTTGGCGCAGCCTTAAAATACTGGGTCAGCGCAGCAACTTTTTTAGTGGTTTTGTTGGTGCTGTCAAGCTCCTCGATCAAAGCGGCAAAACGTCTCATTCGGTAGCGGCAGTTTCAAGGGTTTCGGCTTCGTATTGGGTTTTTTCGGTACGGGCATTCCAGCCTTGTTCCCGCAGGTATTGCGCAAAGAGATCGGTGTAGCCGTGGGTGGTGATCACGTTTTCACAGCCGGTGGCTTTAATGGCTGATAAAAGTCCTTGCCAGTCGGCATGATCAGACAAGACAAAGGCGCGGTCCACCGCACGTCTTCTTCTCGCACCGCGAAAGGCCATCCAGCCCGAAGCATAGACCGTTGAAAGTTGCCCCAATTTTTTGACCCAGGCACTGCCTAAAACAGCAGGAGGTGCGAGCACTAAATTGCCTTCCACCGCTTTTTTGGTGGTCTCGCGGGTGATCAATTCTGTCTCGGGAAAATCGATGAATTGACGCAAGACTTGGGTCATTTGCTCTGTCGCGCCATGGGTGTATATTTTCCCAATGGAGGGGTCGAGGTGTTTTAACAGCCGCTGTATTTTCCCTAAAGAATACCCCATCAATAAACTGGTGGTTTTCTCGGCTTGATTCTGCGCCCACCAATGGTTAATGCTGTCGTGGACTTTTATAGGGTCTTCCCACTGAAAGACGGGTAAACCAAAGGTACATTCTGTAATAAAAGTATTGCATTTCACGGGTTCGAAAGGGGTGGAAATCCCATCGATTTGGGTTTTATAATCCCCGGTAAAGACCCAGACTTCACCTTTGTGTTCCACACGAATTTGTGCAGAACCGGGCACATGTCCAGCCGGATGAAAAGAGAATTGAACCCCATTAATGCTAAAGGTTTCGCCGTATTTTTTTCCCGTTACCGAGATCTTCCCTAAACGATGTTGGATAATAGGCACATTGATTTCGTGGGTGATGTAGTGTTTGCTGCCCCAACGCGCATGATCAGAATGGCCATGCGAAATAATCGCCTTATCCACGCCCCGCCACGGGTCGAGATAGACGTCAGCTTGTTTACAGTAAATCCCTTTTGAGGTGAATTCCAGTAATGGCATGCTTAATTTTTCTTTTTCAAGGGGAAGGTACGAATATTGGTTTAGAAGAATAAACCATTTTGTTTATTCCTGTCCCGTTGCCATTTTGCGGGATTCATTTTGATGTATCGCCTGATGTTATTTAATGATTTTTCGTTTTTAATGATGACATCATAAAAACGGGTTTGCCAGGCGAATTGGGGGTTGATTTTGCGGGCGTGGATGGTACAAATCCGTTTGTATTGGTTGATGATAACCCCCAATGATCCAGGGGACCAATTTTTTTTGGCATCCGTAGACGCGCCCAATTTGGGCGCGTTTACGGTTTTGGGCGCGTTTACGGTTTTGGAAATACAAATAATCCCATGCACATGATTGGGCATCACCACAAATTCGTCCAAAACCACAAACGGAAAATGTTGCGGGATTTCCATCCAGAATTTTTGTGCCAATTCCCCAATTTCATTCAATTCCATTTTTGCGGTGACGCCCAATTTGGGGGTCTCTACAATATTTCCAAAAAAATGTTGGCGGTCTTTGGTGCATATCGTAACAAAATAGGAACCATTATTGGTGTAATCCCACCATTTTGCCCGCACAGTGTCTACGCGATATTTATTTTTGAATTTTCGGGTCATGGTATAATCGATTTGGGAAAAACAATATATGTTTTTTATTTCAAATCTAAATTGGGCTATCGTTAATAACTGCCAATAACTCCTTTCTTATGCCCTCAAATTATTTGTTAATTTCGTTTTGATGTATTTAATCTTTGACACCGAAACCACGGGATTGCCTAAGCGCTGGAACGCGCCTTTAACCGATAGTGAAAACTGGCCACGCTGTATTCAAATTGCTTGGCAAATTCACGATGCAAAAGGAGAGGTGATCGCCCATGAAGATTATTTGATTCAACCCGACGGTTTCACCATTCCCTTTGATTCTGAACAGGTACACGGAATTTCAACTGCCTTAGCAGAGGATCAAGGAATACCGTTAGAAGAAGTGCTGGAAAAATTTCACGCAGCGCTTGACCAAGTGGAGTATGTGGTGGGGCACAATGTGTCTTTTGACCGCAATATCATGGGGGCAGAATACCTGCGTGCCGGGCTGTCCGATGTACTAGAAGGAAAAGCCGTGGTCGATACCTGTACCGAAGAAACAGCGACTTTATGTCAACTCCCCGGCGGTCGTGGGGGCAAGTTTAAATTGCCTACGCTAAGTGAACTCTACCACTTTCTTTTTCAAGAAAGTTTTGAAGAAGCGCACAATGCCACAGCAGATGTAGAGGCCACTTCTCGCGCTTTCCTAGAATTATTGCGTCAAGATCAATTGCATCCCGATGCGTTTGATAACCAACAAGCGCAAACAGTTGATTTAAGAGAACGCAGCCGCCCTTTTGGGTTAATTGGTTTAACCCATCAAAACCTTAAGCAAGCTTCTGCAGCGCTTAAGAAAGAGGCTTTGCCAAAGGGACCTGCACCAGTTGCCGGAGTTAGCGATGCTCTCGCCGATGCACCTTTTGTGCATTTACACAATCACTCTCAGTTTTCTGTCTTGCAAGCGACTTCGCGCATCAATCAATTGGTCGATGCCGCTGCAGACGATAATATGCAAGCCATTGCCATTACCGATCACGGAAACTTGATGGGCGCTTTTCATTTTATCAAAGCGATTAAAGGGCATAATGCTAAGGTAGAGGATGACCAAAAAATCAAGCCGATTATTGGCTGTGAATTTTATGTGTGTGAAGATCACAAAGACAAAACCCGAAGAGATGATGGTTATCAAGTCGTCTTTTTAGCAAAAAATAAAGCGGGCTATCACAACCTGGCAAAATTGACTTCTGCGGCCTATGTCGATGGCTTTTATTATGTGCCGCGCATTGACCGCAAGCTCGTCGAACAATACAAAGAACACTTGATCGTGTTGAGTGGAAACACCTATGGAGAAGTACCGGCGAAGATTTTAAATGTTGGAGACAGGCAAGCCGAAGAGGCCTTGCAGTGGTGGCATGGGCAATTTGGCGAAGACTTTTATATTGAATTGATGCGCCACGGGGAAGAAGGAGAAGATCGAGCTAATGAGGTATTGATCGAATTTTCCCGCAAGTATAACATTCCGCTTATTGCGACAAATAACACCTATTACACCAAGAAGGAAGAGGCGAATGCCCACGATATTTTACTCTGTGTAAAAGATGGGGAGAAGCAAGCAACGCCCATCGGTCGAGGGCGAGGTTTCCGTTATGGATTTCCTAATCAAGAATATTATTTTAAGGACAGCCAGGAGATGAAAAAGCTGTTTCAAGATGTGCCAGAAGCCATTTTGAACATTCAAGCTTTGGTCGATAAAATCGAAGCTTTTGAACTTGCTCGAGATGTCTTATTACCCCAGTTTGACATTCCCGAAGACTATCAAGTAGCCGATGACCCCGACGGAAAAAAGGGAGAAAACAATTACTTGCGCTATTTGACCTATGAAGGGGCTAAACTGCGCTATAGCGAATTAACGGAAGAGATCACAGAACGGATTGACTTTGAGTTAGATGTTATTGCCAATACCGGTTACCCGGGGTACTTTTTGATTGTACAAGACTTTATTGCAGCAGCCCGCGACATGGATGTTTCGGTAGGGCCGGGGCGGGGATCTGCAGCGGGATCTGTGGTGGCATATTGCTTAAAGATCACCAATATTGACCCCATTGAATACGACTTACTTTTTGAGCGTTTCTTGAATCCAGACCGGGTGAGTATGCCCGATATCGATATTGACTTTGACGATGAAGGTCGCGGTCGGGTGATGGATTATGTGATTGAAAAATACGGTTCTAATCAAGTGGCGCAAATTATTACCTATGGAACCATGGCGGCAAAGTCTTCCATCCGAGATACCGCAAGGGTGCTGGATTTACCTTTGGGCGAAGCCGATCGCATTGCTAAATTATTACCCAATATGAAGCTGGGGAAAATCTTTGGTTTAAATGATCAAGAATTGAAAAAGAGCCTGCGCGCCGATGAGCTTCTAAAGGTCAACGAAATCAAAAACTTGGCCGATGAAGAATCCATCTCTGGGCAAACCATACAACAAGCGAAAGTTTTAGAAGGATCATTGCGCAACACGGGGATTCACGCCTGTGGGGTGATCATTACCCCAGACGATATTACGCAATTTGTTCCTGTGGCTACCGCCAAAGATTCTGACCTATATGTCACCCAATTTGACAACTCGGTTGTAGAAGATGCGGGATTGTTAAAGATGGATTTCTTGGGATTAAAAACCCTGACTTTGATCAAGGACACGGTTAAGCTGGTCAAATACAAGCACAATATTGATTTAGATCCAGACAGTTTTCCCTTAGATGATGTCAAGACTTATGAGCTTTTTCAACGCGGAGAAACGGTAGGGATTTTCCAATATGAATCTGCGGGAATGCAAAAGTACCTCAAAGATTTAAAGCCCACCGTTTTTGCCGATTTAATCGCGATGAACGCCTTGTACAGACCTGGGCCGCTAGAATATATCCCTAGTTTCGTTGACCGAAAAAACGGGAACGAAGAGATCGCTTATGACCTTCCAGCCATGGAAGAATACTTACAAGAGACCTATGGAATTACTGTTTATCAAGAGCAAGTGATGCTCTTATCGCAGAAGTTGGCGGGCTTTTCAAAAGGTGATGCAGATGTTTTGCGGAAGGCGATGGGGAAAAAGATTTTTGCCCTGCTGCAAAAATTAAAACCACAATTTATCGACGGTGGAAAAGCGAATGGCCACCCCGAAGATGTCCTAGAGAAAATCTGGAAAGACTGGGAAGCCTTTGCAGCCTATGCCTTTAATAAATCGCACTCTACTTGTTATGCATGGATTGGGTATCAAACAGCTTATTTAAAAGCGCATTATCCTGCAGAATATATGGCAGCGGTACTGTCGAACAATATGAACGATATTAAGCAGGTTACCTTCTTTATGGAAGAATGTCGCCGAATGGGACTCAATGTTTTAGGGCCAGATGTCAATGAGTCCTTTTACAAGTTTACGGTAAACGACGAGCACGCTATTCGCTTTGGGATGGGCGCTGTAAAAGGTGTTGGACGTGGAGCAGTAGAAACCATTATCGAGCACCGAAAAGAAGGGAAATACAGTTCGATTTTTGATTTGACCCAGCGCATCGACTTACGCGCAGCGAATAAAAAAGCTTTAGAAAACTTGACCCTTGCTGGGGGGATGGATTCCTTTGGGAACACCCATCGCGCACAATACTTTAACCCAGATGGAGATGGAGTGACTTTCTTAGAAAAAGCCATACGTTATGGGGCCAAATACCAAGAGAGTTTAAATTCTTCTCAGACTAATTTATTTGGGGAAGATAGTGCCTTGCAGGTAGAAGAAATTAGAATCCCTCCCTGTGATAGCTGGGGAACATTAGAACGTCTTAAACAAGAAAAAGAGGTGGTGGGAATTTATCTTTCTGCTCATCCTTTAGATGATTTTAAACGAGAGATGAAACATTTCTCTTCTGCGTCATTAACGGTATTAAGTGATCTTGATCCATTAGTGAATCGGGAATTGAGTTTTGGGGGGATTGTCAATGGAGTGGATCATCGAATTTCAAAAAACGGAAAGGGCTGGGCGATTTTCCAATTAGAAGATTTTAATGAGCAGTATGAGTTTAAAATCTTTGGAGAAGAGTATTTAAAGTACCGTCATTTTTTAATTCCTAATGGCTTTATTCGCGTGAGGGTAAAGATAGTGGAAGGTTGGCGCAATCGCGAAACGGGGAAAGTAGGCGCGCCTCGAATGCAGTTTGTGGCTTTTGAGATGCTTCACGATACTTTAACTAAAAATGTAAAGCGTTTGACCCTTCAATTAGATTTGGAGCAGCTCAATTCAGATCTAGTTCAACAAATTAGCGATATTGTTCAATCTCATAAGGGCGATAAAACCTTGATGGTAGATGTGTTTCACAATGCAGAACAAATTAAGTTGACCTTACCTAGTAGAAAGCAAAAAGTGGATGTTTCCAACGAACTTTTAGATCATTTGGAAAGTGAAAACTTATTGTATAAATTGAACTAAAGATTAACTTAGTTGATGATTGTATAAAAGAAAGCAATTTAAGTTGTGTTGTAACGTTGTGAAATTAAATACATTTGTTAAAAATAAATATTATGGCATTAGAAATAACCGATGCTTCTTTCGAAGAAGTAGTATTAAAATCAGATAAACCAGTAATGGTAGACTTTTGGGCAGCCTGGTGTGGACCTTGTCGTATGGTAGGACCTATCATCGATGAAATTAGTTCTGACTATGAAGGCAAAGCCGTTGTTGGGAAATTGGATGTAGATGCCAATCAAGAATTCGCCGCAAAATATGGCGTGCGTAACATCCCTACTGTTTTAGTCTTTAAAGACGGAGAAGTAGTGGGTCGCCAAGTAGGTGTTGCACCAAAAACCACTTATGCACAAGCATTAGATACATTATTATAAGTCTTCCTTTTTTAAATTGCATAGCCCTTCTCTATAGTGGGGCTTTTTTTTGCCCTTATTTAGGTTAAATTAGCTCCCAGTCGAAAGCTGAAATTATTTACTATTTTCTTAGAAGATTTATTTGGGAAAACCAAAATGGGGTGTATATTTGCACCCATTCTAGGTCTGGTAGTTCAGTTGGTTAGAATACCTGCCTGTCACGCAGGGGGTCGCGGGTTCGAGTCCCGTCCAGACCGCTCAAACACCCCGAAAGCTCAATGCTTACGGGGTTTTGTTTTTTTTTGTGGGTCGGGGTGTGGGTCCAAACTCTTTTTTTAGCATTAAAAGATGTGACTGATCCGAGCGATTTGACCATGCTCTGGATGATGCAAAAATCCCTCGATTGCTTTAATCGATCGATAGCCATTTTTATCGAGGGTTCGAATCCCTTCCTCTCTGCAATTTCCAATAAAGCTCTTGAATTTCAAGGGCTTTTTTTTTAGAAGCATTTTTACTCTAAATTGTAGGAAATTTGATTGAATAAAAACAGCACGTTGAGATTTAATGATTCAA
>Ga0209603_1000053_pt1 | contig 137929 bp, 132 predicted proteins | sample COGITO_mtgs_1206_FD_184812 | JGI IMG/M metagenome (GOLD analysis project Ga0209603, IMG submission 184812) | Pelagic marine microbial communities from North Sea - COGITO_mtgs_120607 (SPAdes) (version 2) | ecosystem: Environmental > Aquatic > Marine > Epipelagic ...
AACCACTTCTTTTTCTCGCGGCTCGGGTTTTGGACACTCAAGATATTGAAGCGCAGAAGGAGGCCCCAATTTTTCACATACGATTGCTTTCATTCGAATTGTTTAAATGATCATTCTATCAATTAGGGCATTAAAATGTAGCCCTTTTTTTGGTAATTAGCCACAACTGTGAGCGCTGATAAGGCAGCCTTAACATTCGGATGCAGCTGATCCAAGGGGTAGGATCGGGCAATCATTGCTTGGGAACACACAAAAAAGCGTACTTTATGCTGAGCCAAGATCTCCAACAGTTTCACATCAGGGTTGTTTTTTTGAAACAACGATTGATAGGCTTCATTAGACAGAGCCATTTTGGTCGCGCCACCATGCAAAGCCACAACAATCTCAATATTTTCTTGGGGAACACTAGAGGCGGCAAGCAAATTCAAAGTGCGAGCCACGCGCCATAAGCTATGATTGGCTCCGCCTTTTCTGGCTTCGGACGTGATGTCAAAAAGTAGTTGGTACCGTTCCTCGGCAGCAAAAGGCTCCGCAATCTCTTCTGAAAACTGAATACCACCGTAGCCATTAATCAAAGGATAGTCCCATTGCTGGGCAAAAACCAATAGTGGAAATAACAAAAGAAAAACAAGCGCATCAGTCCGCTTTCTTTTTTTTGTCCCTGGACGGACTATCTTGTAGGCGTAATTGGAATGTATCATAGTATCGAAACTATGGATTTTTATAACAAGAATACCGTTGTTCAAAAATTAATTCTTGGGATTCGGAACCTAAGCGCACTGCTTGTCCTTATCCTTACAGGGGTTTTTATATGGCTTATAATACCTACAAATCAGAAGGTGTCTGATTTAAGAATGGCGGAAAACCCATGGCCAATTGCTTCCTTTATCGAAGCTACAAACCCTACTATTGAAGTGCGAAAGGGGTACCAGCTTTTGACAACAGAGGCCTCCCGTTGGGAATCTTCCAAAGGCCTATCGTCCAATCGCCTTGCTTGCACCAATTGTCATTTAAATGCGGGTACTCAGAATGGTGCTGCTTCTTTTTTAGGGGTCACAAGCCGCTACCCAAAATTCAGTGGTCGAGATGGTAAAATAAGTGATCTGGCAGATCGTATCAACGGTTGCATGGAACGGAGCATGAACCGCAAGCCACTAAACAAAAATAGCCCCAAAATGACTGCTATGCTAGCCTATATGCAATGGCTCGATCAAAACTATACAACCTTAGAACCGCATCAGGCTGGATTTGTGCCAATCCGAATTCCCAATCGTGCGGTAGATCTCCAAAATGGAGCTGTTCTGTATCAACAAAAATGTGCGTTATGCCATGGTCAACAAGGTGAAGGGATCCAAACACAAGGTCGGTATCAGTATCCTCCTCTCTGGGGAAAAGAAGCCTATAACGAAGGAGCAGGAATGCATCGAATACTAACCGCCGCAGCCTTTATTAAAGCGAATATGCCTTATCTAGAGGCTCACTGGAAACAACCCAAACTCAGTGACGAAGAAGCCTTTGACCTAGCCGGTTATATCAATAGTCAAAAGCGTCCATCGCTCAAAAAAACAAAATATGACTACCCTGAAAATTTTCGGAAACCAGTTTCAACACCCTACGGACCTTGGGTGGATCCCTTTAGTGCCGAACAACACAAATACGGTCCTTTCCCTCCTATCATTCAATTTTATCAAAAGACGTTCAATACAAGAAAAAAGTATTAACCATCAGGGCAAGTCCCAAAAGAGTATCGTAAACCAAATATTTTTTGCCAGCACTCCATAATTTTTATTAACGGAGGTTCGCTGGTATCCGGTCTGAAGACGCAGGTTGGGTTTTAGCTTTTTACTAAATCCGATATAACTCCAATTTTGATTGAATAATACGGGAAAGCTATTGCTAAAGTTCAAGAAAGTTTCGTTGTAAGCGATCAAACGAATTCCACCCTTATTAAGGGGGATGTTAAACCCATTTCGGAATCGTAATCGTGTACTGAAATCAACCGTTCCGGAGTCAATCCAGCGATGTTCTGCTCGAATCCAACCAAAAAGATTGATTCGTCGGGTAATGGGATAGCTAACGAACAACTGCTCCCAAAGGTTGTTTTCATTTACTTTGCTAGCCCCTACTCCATTACTGATAAACGTGTACCCAACAGATAGGGTTGCGTTTTTAGATATCTTTCTTCGGAAAGAAGGACGAATTAAAATTTGATCTTGTATTCCGTAAAATTCCTTTGTACGATAATGTGTCTCCAGCAGCAAACTATTGCTAGCCGTTAGGGAATAGCTTGTAAACAAAGCATTCCAGGCATTGTATTGTTGTTGTTCTTGTGCATGGACTCGAATACCAAAAGCCATAAACAACAACGCTAAAATTCCAATGGTTTTTCTCACTCTATTCAGTTTTATTGGGGAGTCCCAAAGGGTTTTCATCTTCTGCATCACCTCGGTCTAGAGTTTCCACCTTCCGTAGTTTGGAAAGCATCATTTTTGTCCGTGTAGTTACCAGTTTATTAATTTCTTGATCGGCCTCACTGATTTTCTTTTGGGCTTTTTCCAATACCCCTCCGAACATTTGAAATTCTTTCTTGACAGCAGCCAATATCTGCCAGACCTCACTACTTCGTTTTTGAATCGCGAGGGTTCTAAAGCCCATCTGCAAGCTATTGAGCATCGCTGCTAAGGTTGTAGGGCCTGTGATTACGATTTTAGACTCACGTTGCAATTGCGCAATCAAATCGGGATGGCGAACCACCTCAGCGTATAAACCTTCTATAGGTAAAAACAGAATCCCAAAATCAGTTGTATGGGGTGGATCAATATATTTCTGAGAAATGTCTCGAGCAAACTTTTTGATACTTTGCAGCAGTGCGCGAAGTGTGGTTTCTATCAGAACCGGATCACCATTTTCATAGGCTGACTGAAGGCGGATATAATCTTCCTGTGGAAACTTAGCATCTATGGGCAAATAGACGGGGCTTTCCCCATCGCTTTTTCCGGGGAGCTTCAATGCAAATTCGACAATAGCATCCGATCCTTTTTTGGTTTTGACATTGGTTTCGTATTGCTCAGGGGCAAGAATCTGTTCCAATATATTGCCCAGCTGGATTTCTCCTAACACTCCTCGGGTCTTGACATTACTCAATACTTTCTTCAAATCGCCCACACCGGCAGCAAGGGTCTGCATTTCACCCAATCCTTTTTGAACTCGCAAGAGTTGTTGGGTAACAATTTCAAAAGATTTTCCTAAACGTTCCTCTAGGGTTTTATGGAGTTTTTCATCCACGGTTTCCCGCATTTTTTCCAAGCGCAGTTCCGTCGTTTTCACCAATTCGTCTTGCTTTTGGCTCATTGCCTCAAACTTTTGCTTTTGCAATTCATTAAAGGCCTGTACATTCTTAGAAAAAGCGTCCTGAAAATCTTTCAGGGTTGTGCGTTGCTCTTCACGATCTTCCTTGGCTTTTTTGGCAATCGTTTCAATCAAACGATCAAGGCTTTGGCTAAGCTCCAACCGGTTTTCCCGCAGATTGCGTTGTAGTTCTTCTCGGTTTTTGGCAAATTCTTCTCGCAATTTTTCTTGAAGCTCCTGCCCAGAATGGGGGGACGGCTTGCGAAATACGAGAAAAAGCACCAATCCTAAATTGACCACTGACACCAAAACCCACAGAAGCTCCATAGCTAACACATCTTTTTGTTGACAGTAAAAATAATGGAATAAGTGGTATTAAGAAAGTTCATAAAAGGCATTTAATTCCACAACTGTGAATTCGTACCAAACGGAGTACCGCCACAACAACAAACTACATTCTTAAAATATGAATCTTCAAAAGGGGCCTATATAAGGACTGACTGTCCACAAGCCTTCATCTTTTTTTCCTAAAAAGAAGATTGTTTTATCGGGGGCCCTTAGGCGCCTACACAATAACTAAATAATTCTTTCCACCAACGCATCTCAATCATTTTTATATTATTATAACTGTCTCAACTCCATTTTATTGCATAGCATTTATTTTTTTTTGTTTCTTTAGTCGAAAGAAATCAAAATGAAAAAAACACTCCTCTGGTCTATAACCGCTGCAATTGCAGGCTTTTTATTTGGCTTTGACACTGTGGTCATCTCGGGTGCCAACCAACCCGTAAAGGAATTGTGGCAATTGAGTCCTTTATTGCATGGCACCTTTATAATGTCTATGGCTCTTTGGGGTACGGTCATTGGTTCCTTGATGGGAGGCTATCCTGTTCAGCGCTTTGGTCGTAAAAAAACGCTATTCTGGATTGGACTACTCTATTTGGTTTCTGCCTTGGGCTCGGCCTTGGCACCGGATCCTTATATTTTTTCATTCATGCGATTTATCGGTGGTTTGGGTGTGGGGGCTTCTTCGGTCGCCGTCCCGGTGTATATATCAGAAATTTCATCGGCAGAAAGTCGTGGACAATATGTAGCCCTCTATCAGTTTAACCTTGTCTTTGGAATCTTCATTGCATTTTTGTCCAACTATCTCCTCGATGGAATGGGTGGTGCCAGTGATTGGCGTTTTATGTTGGGTGTGGAAGCCCTTCCCGCCTTAGTCTATTGTATTTTGGTACTCAGAGTACCGGAAAGCCCTCGTTGGCTGATTCTATCAAAAAAAAATGATGCAGAAGGACTTCGAATTCTCAATTTTATTTATTCCGATACCGAAGCCCAACAAAAAGTCAATGAAATTAAAAATTCGGAAACGGTTCAAACAACAACCGAATCCCTATTTCAAAAAAAATATAGTCGAGTCTTAGGACTGGCTTTTATGTTAGCATTTTTCAATCAATGGTCGGGAATTAATTTTGTTCTCTACTATGCCCCTGAAATACTCGAACGCTCTGGTTTGGCATCCCAAGAGTCACTGTTCAGCTCCATTTCCATTGGCACAATCAATTTGATTTTCACCATTATCGGTGTTCGCTTAATTGATACCCTCGGAAGACGGCAACTGATGACCATTGGATCCATCGGGTATGTGATTAGTTTGGCTTTGGTCGCTTGGTGTTTTTACTCCCAAGCAGAACCCACCCTTCTCATTAGTTTCATCCTTCTTTTTATTGCTTCTCATGCCATTGGACAGGGAGCCGTAATTTGGGTATTTATTTCTGAAATTTTTCCCAACAAAGTACGAGCCTATGGCCAAGCCTGGGGAACGGGCGTTCACTGGGTTTTTGCAGCCATCATAACACTTATCACCCCTTTGTTTTTGGATCAAAAAGAGGGTTTTTTTGGTGACAATCCCTGGCCTATTTTTGCCTTCTTCTCCTTTATGATGTTGGGGCAATTGCTGTGGACACGATTCCGAATGCCGGAAACCAAAGGAGTTTCCCTAGAAGACCTAAGCAAAAAACTCATTAAAGAATAGCCACTCTCTGATTAATATAGGACTGCGAAATGAATACAAAAAAGGCGATCTGTTTTGGTGAAATCCTGTGGGATCTTTTTCCTAGTGGGAAAAAAATCGGAGGAGCTCCCCTCAATGTTGCCTTTCGAATGACCCAACTCGGTATTCCGACCACTATGATCAGTGCCATTGGGTCCGATGCCTTGGGAGAAGATCTACAACAAGCTGTTGCTGAAAAAGGTGTGGCCACAATGCTTCAAAAAAAGAAATCCTTTCCTACAGGAACCGTGGATGTGAGCCTAAACACAATGGGGTCGGCTCAGTACACCATTCCAATGCCTGTAGCTTGGGATCATATCAGCTATAACACTGCCATCGAAAAAAAGGTCCAAGAGGCCGATTGTTTTGTCTTTGGCAGCTTGGTCGCTCGAAGTCCAGAATCCAAAGAAACCTTGCAAAGATTGTTTCCCCTAGCCTCCTACAAAGTTTTTGATTTGAACCTGCGAAAACCTCATTACAACCCAACCGAACTATTGGAATGGATGCAGCAAGCCGATCTGATCAAATGCAATGAGGAAGAATTGGCAGAGCTCGTTCGTGAATACGGTAGCAACGCCTCCGATATTGAACAACAAGTCGCTTTTTTGGCAGCACACACAAACAGTTCTCAACTATGCATCACACTAGGAAGCAATGGGGCTCTATGGTATGAAAACCAAAGTTTTTTGTATCAATCAGGTTTTTCGATTAAGGTAAAAGATACCGTTGGAGCCGGAGACAGCTTTTTAGCTACGCTCCTTAGCGGCATTCTTACAGATCAACCCATGTCAGACAATCTCCAAAACGCCTGTGCAATCGGTGCATTGGTAGCCTGTAAAGTCGGAGCCAATCCAACCATCAACCCAACAGAATTGATAAACCTTACCTCTAATGGTTCATGAAAGGTTCGTTTCTGCATACGATAATAGTGCCTATTTAGAATTTGGTATTTTACATCTTATTTCAATCGCATTTGATAAATCGTGATTCATGCAAATTCTCATCGCTCCTGATTCGTTTAAAGGCAGCCTTACCGCTAGGGAGGTAGCAGAGGCGATGAAACTTGGAGTCAAAGCACACCTACCCAATGCCCAAACACATTGCATTCCTTTTTCCGATGGCGGTGAAGGTGCTTTGGATTTTCTAACACAGCATTTTCCCGGACAGCTTCATCAAGTAGCCACACAAAATGCACTGGGACACCCTATCGAAGCACCTTTCTATCGACAGAATTCAAAGGCTTGGATTGAACTCTCTCAAGCGGCGGGCTTAACCCAAATTCCAGCGGCCAAACGAAACCCTTTAAAAACCTCCACCTATGGTGTTGGCCTTCTCATCAAAGCAGCACTTGAACAGGGTTGCCGTGAGGTATATCTTGGTATTGGTGGTAGCGCAACACATGATCTTGGCATGGGAATCTTTTGTGCTTTGGGAGGACTTGCTTTGGATACTAAAGGAGTCGCTTTTGTCCCTACAGGAGGGACCCTCGGAAAAGTTGATCAGCTGGACCTAAGTCAACTGCATCCTGCCACAGCAGATTGGACGCTTCGGGTGGTTTGTGATGTACCCAATCCATTATTGGGGGCTACGGGAGCAGCGCAGGTTTTTGCCCCGCAGAAAGGAGCCCATTCCGTCCAACAAAAAACCTTAGAAACCAATACACTGCAATTGAGTAAAAAACTTCAAAAACGCACATCCCATCCCCTAGCAAGCCTGGAGGGTGGCGGTTCAGCAGGAGGAACTGCTGCTGGAATGCATGCACTGTTTGGAGCTTCTCTTCAGTCTGGATTTGAAACCTTTTACCACTGGGCTGATCTGGATACCCACTTCCAGAAAGCAACGCTTCTTATTACCGGAGAAGGCACATTAGACGCACAAAGTTTGGATGGAAAAGTAACTCTTTCTTTGGCTCAAAAAGCCCAAACCTACGGAGTCCCAACCTTGGCCGTTTGCGGTCAATTAAAACTCGATTTCAATACTCTAAAAACAGCAGGAATATCTGGCTGTGAGAGTTTGTTAGCAACCACCGGATCGCTACAGGAAGCGCAAAAAAATGCATTTATAGAAGTCCAAAAAGCCACCCAAAAACTACTTGCCAATTATCTAAAAGCTAACCCATGAAAACCGACATTCTTCTTTTGTTAGCCTTATTGCTCTGGATTGTTGTAGGAACTTCTTGGTTGCGTTGGCCTCCCTTTCTAGTATTGCTCCTAGCAACCCTTTTCGGTGCTCTAGGTTTTCGGATTCCTTTCGCAGATATCCCAATAGTGATCGGTTTGGGTTTTGGAAATACTGCCAAAAAAATAGGCGTATTGATTCTTATTGGAAGTTGGATTGGCGTGTGCCTGGAAGCCTCCGGCGCAACGCTTTCCATCGCCAGAGCTTTGCTACAAAAACTAGCGCGATGGCCACTTCATTTTGTAGTAGGATTCATTGGTTATTGGGTCTCTATTCCCGTTTTTTGTGATGCCGCTTTTGTGATTCTTAATTCCCTAAACGATCAATTGGCGCGGGAAAGCAACACTCCTAAAATTGGCTTAACCGTAGCCCTTTCCACGGGACTGTTTGCCACTCATGTTTTGGTGCCTCCAACGCCAGGACCATTGGCAGCCGCGGCCAATTTTCAACTGAACAATCTTTTTCTTCTTTTTGTTTGGGGTGCTTTTTTAGCACTGATCCTAACCCTTGCCGGAGCGGCTTATTCCTATTGGATAGGCAATAAAGCCAAAGAACCGATTTCACTTGCAGACTCCGAACCTGCTGCAATGACTGAAAAACCACTCCCTGGAATCACCGCTGCATTAATGCCCATTATGCTGCCCATCATTTTAATGGCTCTGGGGACACTCCCAACGCGCAATCCTCTTCTAAAAGAAATAATTTCAACGCTTTCCAATCCGAGTGTTGCTCTATTTGTGGGAGGCCTCTTGGGACTACCCTTATTGATTCGTTATACCGAAACATCTCTGTGGCAACAGCTACAAAAAAGCGGACAACAAGCCCTACCCATAATACTGATTACCGCCATGGGAGGTGCATTAGGGAAAGTACTTCAACAACTCCCCTTGGGCGATTATTTGTCGGCATTACCTTTTACCAAAAGCTTGGGATTGCTGGTTCCTTTTTTGCTTGCTGCTTTGATCAAAACCGCTCAAGGATCCTCTACCGTAGCCATACTAACGGCCTCGGCTATTGCCTTTCCTCTATTGCCCGCTTTGGGAATGGATAGTGAAATAGGGAAAGTATGGGGCATTCTTGCCATTGGAACCGGAGCGATGACCGTCTCTCATGCCAACGACTCTTACTTTTGGATTGTTTCACAGGTAGGTGGAATTGAACCCAAAAAAGCATTGCGAACCCACACCTTAGCTACGCTACTACAAGGCATTCTTGGAATTTTGTTGCTCTTGGCGAGCTATCAATTGATTGGAAAATAAAAAAGCCCTCCGTTTTACTGGAAAGCTTCTCATTAGTTGCGCAACTGAATCAGTTTCACAACACACAACTTTGTTAAAGCGGTCTGGACGGGACTCGAACCCGCGACCCCATGCGTGACAGGCATGTATTCTAACCAACTGAACTACCAGACCAGGTTAGCGACTGCAAATATACATCCCTAATTTGAAATCCCAAACAATTGCTCGGGAAAGAAAACAGGGAAATTACATTGCCGCATCTAGCGCGTCTGCATAAGCTTGCTTAGGAGCAACACCTACTTGACGGCCGACCAATTCTCCGTTTTTGAAAACCAATACGGTAGGAATATTGCGAACACCATATTTGGCGGCAAATTCTTGATTGGCATCCACATCCACTTTACCAACTACCGCCTTATCTTGGTATTCGGTACTGATTTCGTCAATGATGGGGCCAACCATACGACAAGGGCCGCACCAGGCTGCCCAAAAGTCAACCAATACGGGTTTGTCAGATTGTAAAACAACTTCGTCAAAGCTAGCATCTGTTATCTCTAGTGCCATAGTAATATATTTTTGCCAAAGGTACAGTATTCATTGAATCTCTTTTAATGCTCCAGCATCAATTTATGTAATACATCTATAAACTTTCTAGTTAACCCGATAGCGAACCTGCTTTTCGTCCAAAAGGTCTAGGAGTTCATTGGTGATATCAAGTTTTAGTTTCCGACTTGTGGTTGTCAGTTTGATGTCTGGGTCCCTGTGAATCAAGTCCACCATCAGTGTTTTGTCGCCCTTGTGCGGTTGTAGATCGGCTGTCAATTGTTCGATAATTGCGGCATCCAACTGCAGTGCGGGCAACTGTAAGGTGAGCTTTTTGGCATGATTCACCAAGGTACTTTGCAACTGTTCAAATTGGAGAAACTGAATTCGGGGTTCTCCTGCTTTTCCCGTTTCTTTATTAGTCCAACCCGGCTTGACCATCAACTTGCAGCGCACAAATTGATTAATTCCAATAAAGTGGCGAAACTTCAAATATTCTTCCCCAAAAATTCGAAATTCAAACTGATCGTCAAAGTCTTCTAACTGGAATTTGGCCCAGCCTTTTCCGTTTTTAGTTTCCAAATGCTCCACGACATTCACAATCCCCGCTACATATATTTCACGCCCTACCAAAGGATAGAGATCTGACAATAAATGTAAACCCCCATTGGTAAACAAGGCCACCTCTCGCTTAAAATCATCCAAAGGATGGCCCGAAATATAAATCCCCACCACTTCTTTTTCGCGCTTTAATCGCTCCAAATTCCCCCAGCTGTCACAAAAAGGAACTTTTAGTTCTTGATAGGTACTGTCATTGGCAGTACCAAAGAGATTCGTTTGAGACGAATTTTCATTTTCTTGGTACTTGGCTCCAAAACGAATGGCCTTTTCCAAAAACAAAACTCCATCCCCATCAGGATTGAAATATTGCGCCCGGTGGATTCCTTTAAACGAATCAAAGCCTCCGGCCAGGGCCAAGTTTTCCATTGCTTTTTTATTGGCGGCACGCAGATCGACCCTTTTGGTCAAATCAAAAATTGAAGTATAGGGCTCTTCTTCTCGGTTTTCAATAATCGTTTCAACGGCCCCTTTTCCAACCCCTTTGATCCCTCCCATACCAAAGCGAATCGCTTGGTTGTTGTTAACCGTAAACTTATAAAATGACTCATTGACATCAGGCCCTAACACTTCTAAGCCCATATGGCGGCACTCCTCCATAAAGAAAGTCACCTGTTTGATGTCATTCATATTATTGGACAATACTGCGGCCATGTACTCCGCGGGATGATGTGCTTTGAGATAGGCTGTTTGGTATCCAATCCAAGCATAGCAGGTGGAGTGGGATTTATTAAACGCATATGAGGCAAAGGCCTCCCAGTCTTTCCATATTTTTTCCAACACCTCCTCAGGATGGCCGTTTTCTTTTCCTCCATTGATAAACTGAGGTTTCAACTTTTCCAGCAGGGCAAAAATCTTTTTCCCCATCGCCTTCCTTAGCATATCGGCATCCCCCTTGGAAAAACCAGCCAACTGCTGCGACAAACGCATTACCTGCTCTTGGTACACCGTAATACCGTAGGTCTCCTTTAGAAACTCTTCCATCACTGGCAGGTCATAGGTAATCTCTTCCTGACCGTTTTTCCGAGCCACAAAACTGGGAATATATTCCAAAGGCCCCGGGCGGTAAAGAGCGTTCATGGCTATCAGATCAGCAAACTGGGTGGGTTTGAGGTCTTTCAAATACTTCTGCATCCCTGCTGATTCATACTGGAAAATTCCAACCGTTTCCCCACGCTGAAATAACTCATAGGTCTTGACATCGTCCAATGGAAAGGCATCTGGATCCAGTGTGATGTCGTGTTTGTACTTGACCAGCTTTACCGTATCCTTGATGAGAGTCAGTGTTTTAAGACCCAAGAAATCCATTTTCAACAAGCCCGCATCTTCCACCACCGAGTTGTCAAATTGTGTCACAAAAAGCTCTGAATCTTTGGCCGTGGCAATAGGGACAAATTGAGTGATGTCATCTGGCGTAATAATGACCCCACAGGCGTGAATTCCTGTATTTCGAAGGGACCCTTCCAACACTTTGGCTTGCTGAATCATCTCGCCTTGCAGTCCTGTTTCCTCAGCAATGGCTTTAAACTCTTTGACACGTGTAAATTCATCCGCACGCAAGCTTTTTCGCAATGCCTCCTCTTCTAGGTCAAAAATCTTAGCCAGTTTCATATTGGGTAAAAGCTTGGCGATATGATCGGCTTCGTTCAGCGATAAGTCCAGTACCCGAGCTGTGTCCCGAATGGACGATTTGGCGGCCATAGTTCCATAAGTGATGATTTGTGCCACTTGATTGGCGCCGTATTTATCAATCACATAGTCCATAACCTTGCCACGGCCTTCATCGTCAAAGTCAATATCAATATCGGGCATGCTCACACGATCTGGGTTTAAGAAACGCTCAAAAAGCAAGTCGTATTCGATCGGATCCATATTGACAATCCCCAAGCAGTAGGCCACGACAGAACCTGCCGCTGAACCACGCCCAGGTCCTACAGAAACATCCATGTCACGCGCAGCAGCGATAAGGTCTTGGACAATTAGAAAATAGCCCGGATATCCCGTGTTGGCAATAACTTCCAATTCAAAATTGAGACGCTCTTCAATTTCAGCAGTCAGTGATTCGTAGCGTTTTTTGGCCCCTTCATAGGTCAAATACCGTAAGTAATTGTTTTCTCCTTTTTTTCCATCGGTATCGTCAGCCACTTGGAATTTTTCAGGGATATCAAACTTGGGTAACAGCACCTCCCGGGCCAAGTCGTAGGGTTCAATTTTTTCAATCAGTGCTTCCAAGTTTAGAATGGCCTCCGGCACATCTCTAAAAAGTGCCTTCATTTCTTCGGGCGACTTGAAATAATATTCTTGATTGGGGAAACCATAGCGATACCCGCGACCCCTTCCAATAGGTGTGGCTTGTTTTTCCCCTTCTTTCAAGCAAAGTAAAATATCGTGAGCATTGGCCTCTTCCTTGGCCACATAGTACGTATTGTTGGTCGCAATCAGTGGGATTTGGTGTTTTTGAGACCATTCAATCAGTACGGTATTGACTCGTTCCTCGTCTTCTTGTCCGTGCCGCATCAATTCAATATAGAAATCTGCGCCAAACTCTTTTTGCCACCAAAGCAAGGCCTCTTCTGCTTGGGTGTTTCCCACATTCAACACTTTGGAGGGCACCTCTCCGTAAAGATTCCCTGTCAACACAATCAGATCCTCTTTGTATTGCGCAACAATCTCCCTGTCAATCCGTGGCACATAATAAAACCCATCGGTATAGGCCAAGGACGTCATTTTGATTAAATTCTGATAGCCTTTTTTGTTTTTTGCCAAAAAAACAATCTGATAGCCGTTGTCTTTTCGAGAACGATCTTTGTGGTTTTCACACACATAAAATTCGCACCCCAGAATCGGTTTTATCTGCGCTTCGGGAGCCGTGTCTGCATTGTGATTTTTGATCGCCTTGACAAAGTGGAACGCGCCCATCAAATTAGCGTGATCTGTAAGTGCTAAAGCGGGCATATTGTGAGCAGCCGCTGCATCTACAAGCTGTGAAACGCGCGAGGTCGCTTGAAGAACGGAAAACTGTGAATGGTTGTGCAAATGGGCAAAGGGCGCCGCTTCCAAAGCACTAAGAGCTTCTTGCGAAATAGGTCCTTTGGGGGTAGCTGCTGGAGCTGCTTCTGTAGCCAATTGCTTTGAGGCAGCCTTCAGATTTTGATGCTTTAACCCAATCAGAGGCACGCCCTCTGGAAACGTCGTTTCAATGGGTGTGGCACTGTCTTCTCCTTCCAGTACTGCTGGGTGCAGTAGGGTCTGCCGTAGCAATTCCAAAAAGGCGCGGCTGGTAGCCTCTACATCTGCGGTGGCGTTGTGGGCTTCTTCAAAGCGACTTTGAAAAAGAAAATCATACAACTCGCTAAGGGTTGGGAGTTTAAATTTTCCCCCACGCCCTCCGGGCAATTCACACAAAGCAGCCGTTTCCTCCGTACAGGTGTCAATAAAAGAATGTTTCTCTAAAGGATCGGCTCCCAAAACCCGATGGAATTCTGCTCCCATAATATTGCGGTCAAACGAAATATTATGCCCTACCACATGAGTGGCTTGCCACAAAGCCGCAGTAAATTTTTCCAGCACTTCGGCCAAGGGAATACCTTCTGCAGTGGCCAGAGCCGTAGAGATACCATGCACCTGCTCTGACTCGTAAGGGATCGTAAAGCCTTCGGGTTGAATTAGATAGTCTTGATGATCGATGCATTCCCCAGCTGTATTGTGCAATTGCCAGGCAATCTGAATACAGCGCGGCCAGTTATCCGCATCCGTGAGCGGCGCATTCCAGCGTTTGGGCAAGCCCGTTGTTTCCGTATCAAAGATCAAATACATAAAAACGAAAATATGTATTCCTTTTGGCTTCCAAGACCTTCTTTGGCAGTACTTATCAACGATTTTGATAAAAATATAAACGCTTGATTTTGTACCTTTCCAAAAAAAGAAAAAGAAAAATGCCGCTGCTGGAATTCACATCCCGTGGCATCTATTGTGCCGCGGCGGATGTTTATTTAGATCCCTGGAAAAAAGTTGCCAAAGCCCTCATCACGCATGGGCATTCTGATCATGCGCGCTGGGGTCATCAGCAATACATCACGCATCACGATAATGTACCCATCATTCAACACCGTCTGGGGAAAATTGTTGTCGCTGGGAAAGCCTATGGGGAATGCTTTAAAGTTAATGGTGTAACATTTTCCTTTCATCCCGCTGGGCATGTGCCGGGTTCTTCGCAAATCCGTGTAGAACATCGAGGCGAAGTATGGGTCTTTACCGGAGATTACAAATTGGAAAACGACGGCATTTCCACTCCTTTTGAGCCTGTTCCCTGCCACACCTTTATCACCGAATGCACCTTTGGCCTTCCTGTATTTGACTGGCAAAACCCAACCTTGGTACACCAACAGATCAACCAATGGTGGGCGGCAAACAAAGCCGCCGGGGTCACCAGTCTTTTGATGGGCTACTCACTTGGAAAGATTCAGCGGTTACTCAAACACCTTGACCCGTGCATCGGTAATATATTCACCCACGGAGCCCCAGAAAAAATGACTCAAGTTCTAAGAGCTCAAATTGATTTTCCAGACACCCAGCTTATTACGCGGGAAACCAATAAAAAAGAAATCCAAGGGAATATGGTCTTGGCTCCACCAGCAGTGATGGGCAGTGCTTGGGCCAAAAAACTTGGAACAATCAGCACGGGCTACGCGTCGGGCTGGATGGCTTTTCGCGGAGCACGACGACGACGAGCAGTGGACAAAGCCTTTGTACTCTCTGACCATGCCGATTGGAAAGGACTTCTCCAAGCCATTGAATCGACAGCTTGCGAAAATGTGATCACTACCCACGGCTATACCGATATTTTCGCACAATATCTCCGAGAAAAGGGGTGGAATGCTCGCACTGAAAAAACCCAATACGAAGCCGAAACCCCCGAAACGGCACTAACCGAATGAAAGCCTTTGCCCAACTTATAGACGCGCTGGACAGCACCAACAAAACCACCCAAAAAGTGGCTTTGCTTGCCGACTACTTTCGAACCACACCACGCACCGATGCCTTATGGGCCGTAGCTCTACTATCGCATCGTCGCCCTTCACGTCCTGTGACCACTACGCTCCTCCGCCAATGGGCAGCGGAAGTGGCTGGACTCTCGACTTGGCTTTTTGAAGAAGCCTATCATATCGTAGGGGATTTAGCAGAAACCATTGCACTACTGGTTCCCAATACACAAAGCCACTCGCAAGAATCCTTAGCCGAAACTATTGCCGCACTCATTGCGCTAAAAAACAAAGAAGAGCCCGAAAAAAAAGCCTATATCCTAGCACGATGGCAACAGCTTTCCAGCACCGAACGTTTTGTTTTTAATAAAATTTTGACGGGTGGCTTTCGAATTGGCATCAGTCAAAAGTTAATGACCCGTGCACTGGGACAAGCCTTGGAACTTGACGAAAACACCCTCGCACATCGATTGATGGGACAGTGGTCTCCTGAAAACACCCGTTTTGAAGACCTCCTGATCACTCCCAAAGCGGCCGATCAATTGAGTCGACCCTATCCTTTTTATTTGGCCTATGCGGCAGAAGATGATTTCTTTGACAAACAGTCTGTTACCGAATATCACATAGAACACAAGTGGGATGGCATGCGAGGGCAGTTGATTGTAAGAGAAGGACAGCTTTTCCTTTGGAGTCGTGGAGAAGAATTGATAACAAACAAGTTTCCAGAGTTTGCCCCCTTTGCCCAACAATTGCCATCGGGCACTGTTTTGGACGGGGAAATCCTTCCCTATCCCAAAGGGGTTATTGGAAATTTTAATGACCTCCAAAAACGCATCGGTCGCAAGACGGTTGGCGCCAAGCTACTGCGCGATATTCCCACCCGATTTATGATCTATGATCTGCTAGAGTGGGAAGGCAAAGACTACCGAAATGAACCCCTTTGGAAAAGACAGCAACAGTTAGCGCATCTTTTTGAACGCTATTCTGAACAAGAACTGCCTTGGGAACATTCCAACGTATTACAGTTTGATCATTGGGATGCGGTTGCTACAGAACGAAACAGAGCCCCTGAAATGCGCTCCGAAGGCTTGATGCTCAAAAAGCGGGATTCGATCTATGCCGTAGGACGTAAAAAAGGGGCTTGGTGGAAATGGAAATCAGATCCCAAAACTATTGATGCTGTGCTCACCTATGCCATGCGAGGTCACGGCCGCCGAACCAACCTCTATACCGACTACACCTTTGGTTTATGGGATGAAGGGCAATTGGTCACCTTTGCAAAGGCCTATTCTGGATTGACGGATAAAGAGATTCGAGAAGTGGATCGTTTTGTAAAGCAAAACACCCTTGCTCGCTTTGGTCCTGTTCGAGAGGTGACTCCAAAACTTGTTTTTGAAATAGCCTTTGAGGGGATTGCCGCTTCCTCACGACACAAAAGTGGTGTTGCTGTGCGTTTTCCGCGAATTTTGCGGTGGCGGCACGACAAAAAAATTGAAGGAGCCAACAGTCTCTCGGATCTAAAAGAACTCCTTCCATGAGCGCAACATCAATCGACCAATGGTTTGCGGAACAGGGATGGAAACCCCTCCCCTTTCAAAAAAAAACTTGGAAAGCCTACGCGGCTGGAAAAAGTGGCTTTGTAAATGCACCCACAGGAAGCGGTAAAACCTATGCCCTTTGGGGTGGAATTATTCAAGAAGCACTCGCCAAGCCTCCCAAAAAAGGCGTACAGGCCCTTTGGATCACCCCCCTAAAAGCCTTGGCTGTGGAGATTCAGCAGAGCACACACCGAATGAGTCAGCATTTTGACCCCAAATGGAAGGTGGATCTCCGTACCGGAGATACCCCCTCAGCAGCACGAGCCAAGCAACGGAAAAGACCAAATTTTGGGCTGGTGACTACTCCCGAAAGCCTTCACCTACTGCTAGGCAGCAAAGAACACAAAGCCTATTTCTCAAACCTACAGTGCATTGTGATAGACGAATGGCATGAACTCATGGGCTCCAAACGCGGGGTGCAAATAGAACTTGCCCTAGCCTATTTGAAATCTTTTCTCCCCCAACTAAAAGTATGGGGAATTTCGGCTACCATTGGGAATTTGGACCTCGCACAAGAAATTCTGCTTGGCGCAGATGCTGAACAAGCTGTTCGGGTGGTTTCCCTGAGAAAGAAAACCATCAAAGTAAAGTCCTTGGTTCCCAAAAACATGGAACGATTTCCTTGGCGCGGTCATTTGGGCTTGCATTTGTTGAATGAGGTGGTTAAAGTGGTGGAGCGCTCTCGCTCCACCTTGGTATTTACCAACACCCGAGCCCAATGCGAAATATGGTTTCAACGGCTACTGGAAGCCCATCCCGATTGGGCTGGTCAGATGGCTATGCACCACGGGAGCATGAACAAAGAAACGCGGCTTTGGGTAGAAGAAGCACTGCAGAACGACCGTCTAAAATTAGTGGTTTGTACCTCTAGCTTGGATTTGGGTGTGGACTTCAGTCCTGTGGAAAGCTGTATTCAAATTGGCAGCCCCAAGGGAGTGGGGCGTTTTCTGCAACGCGCCGGACGCAGCGGCCACCAACCTGGCAAAGCCAGTATGATTTATTTTTTGCCCACCCATGCCATGGAGCTCATTGAAGCCCTTGCTCTCCAAACCGCGATTGAGCAACAGATCATTGAAGATCGCATTCCCTACCTCAACAGTTATGATGTACTCATTCAATTCCTGATGACTTTGGCAGTGGGCGATGGCTTTTCCCCAAAAGCACTTTTTCCAATACTTCAAAATACGTTTTGCTTCCAAACCTTAGATCCAGATACTTGGCAGTGGTGCCTAAACTTTATCCGGCAAGGAAGTCAGAGCTTGGAGAATTATGACGAGTACAAAAAAGTGACCGTAGATGAAAACGACTGCTATCGCGTGGCCAATCGATCTATTGCCATGCGTCACCGAATGAATATTGGAACCATCGTCAGCGATGCTGATTTATTGGTCAAATACCGTAAAGGGGGCTTTATCGGAACCATTGAAGAATGGTTTGTTTCCAAACTAATTCCCGGGGATGTGTTCACTTTTGGCGGGAAAAACTTAAAGCTGATTAAAATCCAAAACAACCAGGTGCTGGTCAAAAAATCCAAAGCCAAAAAAGCAAAAATTCCCGCTTGGATGGGTGGACGAATGAGTTTTAGCGCACATCTGAGCGAATTGCTTCGCAACACCTTCTACCAATTGGAGACGAGCAACAGCCTAGAAAGTAAAGCCTTAGCACCCGTATTGACCCAGCAAAAAAAACAATCTCTGCTTCCTAGAGCTGAAGAATTACTGATCGAAACCTTTCCCTCTCTTGAGGGGTATCATGCGGTGTTTTATCCTTTCGAAGGCTATGCCATACACATGGCCATGGCCACTATCGTTTCCTACCGTTTGAGTTTGTTAGCACCCACCAGTTTTAGCTTGGCTTACAATGACTATGGCTTTGAACTGGTCTCGGATCGCCCTATTGATCTAGAAGGGCTTTTGGACAACAATCTGCTATCGGCGACGGATGTTCTAGAAGATTTGAAAACAGGAATCAATGTGTCGGAAATAGCACGTCGAAAATTTAGAGACATCGCTGTGATTGGAGGCTTGGTCTTCCAAGGCACCCCCTCCCAGCCGATCAAAAGCAAGCACCTCCAGTCCAGCTCCCAATTGTTTTACGAAGTGTTTAAAGACTACGAGCCAGAAAATTTGCTCTATCAGCAAGCCCTTGCCGAAACTTTTGATCATGGCATGGAACAGGGACGACTAATGCAAGCCTTTGAACGCATGAATACGCAAGAGATTCGTTGGGTAAAAACCCACCAACCTACACCCTTTTCGTTTCCTTTGATTACCGATCGACTACGTGCCAAAATGTCTTCCGAATCGGTGGAAGATCGGATTCGAAAAATGTATTTACAACTGGAAAAAGACCTGTCGGATGGAAGTACCCATTAACCAACATCGCATGCTGTTGCTTCCCGAGGGAGCAATCTACTGGATCAACACTCAGACACTACTGATTGCCGACGCGCATTTGGGTAAAGTCACTCACTTTCGCAAAAATGGTTTTGCCGTTCCTCCGCAGATTCAGTTTTCCTTTTATAAAAAAATGGATTCCCTACTGGCAACCCATTCCATACACCGCATTTTCTTTTTAGGGGATTTGTTTCACAGCGCTCGCAATGCAGAATGGGATCGGTTTGTGAAATGGAATCAACAGTGCTCCATCCCAGCATACCTCGTCAAGGGAAATCATGACATTTTATCCCAAGACCTTTTGGCGGAAAGCGGTTTGGAGGTGGTGGACGAATGGCGAGAAGAAGGGCTTCTCCTGAGCCATCATCCTAAAGAACAAACAGGATTTTTCAATCTCTGTGGACATCTTCACCCGGGGGTTAGAATGCAAGGCAAAGGTCGTCAGCGCCTAAAGATTCCCTGTTTTTTTCATCGTCCCAAACAAATGATTCTCCCCGCATTTGGTGACTTCACAGGCTTGTTTATCCTACAACCTAAGGCCAACGACCAAGTGTATGCATTGGGAGAAAAGTCTGTTTTACCCATTTCCTTAAGGAAAAAATAGCCTGTATATTTACCAAAAAAAAATTGCCCAATTTTCCGCTTTCGATACTGTCCGAAACGCCGCTTCAAAAAAAGCTGAAGCAAGCACTAGACACCCCACAAGTCAATCACTTTAAAACCGCAGTAGGATCGGGACGTACGCTAGCATTGGCCAGTTGTTTTCAGCAAGAAGCTCATTCGTTACTCTGGGTTTTAGAAAATCCCGAACAAGCAGCCTACTATCTCAACGATCTTGAAGAATTGTTGGGCACCACCACTGTTCTTTTTTTTCCAGCCAGCTACCGTCAAGCCTATGTGTCGGAAGCTACGGACAATGCCAATGTGCTGCTCCGTGCCGAAGTCTTGCGAAAACTTACCAACAGCAAGCGTCCACGAATCATTGTAACCTATCCACAGGCGGTTTTTGAAAAAGTCATTTCACAACATACCCTTAAAAAAAACACATTAAAAGTTCAAAAAGGAACCGCATTAAGTCTGGATTTTATCAACGAAACCTTGTTTGAATACGGATTTGAACGAGCCGATTTTGTGACCGAACCAGGAACTTTTTCAGTTCGAGGTGGTATTATTGATGTCTTTTCCTATTCCAACCAGCACCCCTACCGAATCGAGTTTTTTGGAGATGAAGTCGAAAGCCTTCGCTCTTTTGATGTTCGAACCCAACTGTCCATTCAGCAGTACGAACAGATTGAGCTCATCCCAAACACTTCCTCTCTGACATTTACCGACAAACGGAAAACCTTACTGGATTTGCTCCCCGAACAAAGCACGGTCTTGTTTGAAAATTTAGACGGTTGTTGCGATCGTTTGGAGCATCTTTTTGACAAAGCCACTTTGCAATACGAAGGCCTAGACACAACGACTCAGTTCCCCCCTGAAACCTTATTTTGTCAAAGCAAAGAATGGCTGGCAGCCCTACGAGAAAGACCCGTGGGCTTATTTCAAAATTCGGACCGCCTCCCCGCCACTAAAACCCTTCTCTGGGGGCAAGCCCCCCAGCCCAGTTTCAACAAGCAGTTCGATCTGTTAGTGGCACATCTCAATAGCAATCACGAAAAAGCCTGGACCAACTACCTTTGCTGTTCCAACGAACAACAAGTCAAACGCTTTCACGATATTTTTCAGGAGATGGAAGAAACAGTGCATTACAAAACACTAGTTTGTCCTCTTTTTGAAGGTTTTGAAGATCCCGAAACCAAAATAGCGGTGTTTACCGATCACCAGATTTTTAATCGCTACCACAAATACCGACTCAAATCCCAAAAGACCAAAGCGGATGCCCTGACCTTGCAGGAACTCACCCTGATGGAGGTGGGTGACTATGTAACACATATGGATCACGGAATCGGTCGTTTTGGAGGTCTCCAGCATATTGATGTGGAAGGGAAAAAACAAGAAGCCATCAAACTGGTCTATGGCGAAGGGGATGTCCTGTACCTGAGTATTCATTCCCTGCATAAAATCACCAAGTTTAACGGGAAAGACGGCAAGGTTCCCAAACTGCTAAAGCTCGGCTCCAAGGCTTGGAAAGCCCTGAAACAAAAGACCAAAAAACGGGTCAAAGAAGTTGCCTTCAATTTGATTCAACTCTATGCCGAACGACGAAAAAAAATCGGCTATGCCTTTGCCCCAGACAGCTATCTGCAATGGGAATTAGAAGCTTCTTTTATCTATGAGGATACACCCGATCAAGGAAAAACTACCGGCGCTATCAAAGCCGATATGGAAAGTGAACGCCCCATGGATCGTTTGGTTTGTGGCGATGTGGGCTTTGGTAAAACAGAGGTTGCCATCCGAGCCGCTTTTAAAGCGGTGGACAACAGCAAACAAGTAGCAGTTTTAGTACCGACCACCATATTGGCTTTTCAGCATTTTAAAACCTTTAGCAATCGGTTGAAAAACCTTCCCGTTCGTGTGGACTATTTGAATCGTTTTCGCTCAACCAAAGACCGAAAGGCTATCATGGAAGATCTTAAAGCTGGAAAGATTGATATCCTTATAGGCACCCATCAAATTGCTGGGAAAACAATAGAATATGCCGATTTAGGATTACTGATTGTGGATGAAGAACAAAAATTTGGGGTAGGTGTCAAAGAAAAGATTCGTTCCTTGAAAAAAAACATTGATGTCCTAACTCTCACCGCTACCCCCATTCCCCGCACCTTACAGTTCAGTCTGATGGCGGCACGGGACTTATCGGTAATTGCCACGCCGCCCCCCAACCGCTATCCTATCCAAAGCGAAGTGGTTCGGTTTAATGAAACGGTAGTTCGAGATGGAATTTTGTATGAATTGCAGCGGGGTGGACAGGTTTATTTTGTTCACAATCGGGTGGAGAGTATCCAAGAAGTCGCGGGGATGCTTCAACGGTTGGTTCCTGATGCACGCATCGGAATTGGACATGGGCAAATGCAGGGTGATCGCCTAGAGCAGACACTGCTAAAATTCTTAGGAGGACAATACGATATATTGGTGGCCACCACCATCATTGAAAATGGACTGGACGTTCCCAACGCCAATACCATTTTTATAAATAACGCCAACAATTTTGGTTTGAGTGACCTGCATCAGATGCGCGGTCGGGTGGGACGGAGTAACAAAAAGGCTTTTTGCTATTTTATGACTCCACCGCGAGCAGCCATGAGTTCTGATGCGCAAAAAAGAATCCAAACCATTGAGCAATATGCCGAATTGGGATCTGGGATTCAGATCGCCAAGAAAGATCTAGAAATTCGAGGGGCCGGTGATTTATTAGGTGGCGAACAAAGTGGCTTTATCAATGACATCGGATTCGATGCTTACCAAAAAATATTGGAAGAAGCCTTGTCAGAATTGAAAGAGAACGAGTTTAAAACCCTTTTTGAAAAAGAACGCAGTGAGCAAGAGGCGTTCACCAAAGAAGTGCAACTGGATACGGATTTGGAAATCATGCTCCCAGATTACTACGTGAATAGTGTTAAAGAACGCCTTTCGCTTTACAATCAACTAAGTCAGATAAAAGACGAAACAGAGCTACTCACTTTTGAAAAAAACCTAGAAGATCGGTTTGGGCCACTTCCAGACCCTGCAATGGAACTCATGGCCAGTGTGAAAATCAAATGGGCAGCAGCACAATTGGGATTGGAACGACTAGTGATCAAAAATGGAAAATGTGTGGGCTATTTTATGGCACAGGAAAATCATGCATTTTACGAATCGCTTCGCTTCCAAAACATCTTAACTCGGATTCAAGAAATGCCCGAACGCTTACAAATCAAACAAAAACAAACCCGTCAGGGCATGCGTTTACTTATCGTTGTGGAAGCCGTCACACAAACAGAAACCATGTTGACTCTGATGGAACAACTACTTCAGACTAAAGGAGCTTCAAGTTCTTAATTACTTCAAAAGCGACATTGACGGAGTTTTCATCCATCAGGATGGTAAATTCATTGGAAGTGGAAATCACTTCCTTGATATTGACCCCCTCCCAAGAAAGGCGCTGGAAAATAAAGTAATAAATCCCCGGAATTTGGACATTATCGGTGGGTAATTTCACCGTAATAGCTGATAAATTCACTTCTTTGTCCAAACAAAATTCATTCTGGAAGATCGTGTCAACCGTATCAATCAAATTTTGACTAACAATAATATTGCATTCGGCTACTCCTCGAGAGGATGTATAAAAAGCATTGGGTTCTGACTTGATCTGATCCAAAAACTTGGCTTGTGACAAGAGTAATGTATCTGTAATTTTAAAACAATAGTCCGCCAGCGAAGACCGCACAGTGATATCTCCTAAATTCTTTAAAACACGAACGATTTTGTGCGTAGAAAGAAATTCTTGATTGTCGGAAATCCGTTTGAGTGCCATAACAATCGCCCCGCTCTTAGCTGATTTTTTAAGTGATTTCTCAATATCTGGCTGGATTTCTCGAGCCAAAGAAGTCAAGTTAATAATCCCTTGCGATAAAGCGCTCATCAAAAAAGGCTTGGTCTTGATATAGTCCAATACCTCGGAGGCAATAGTCTTCATTGTTTAAAATTTTCACAAATATATAAAAATACAACATTCAACAAAGAATACTAACTACCGTCAAAAGGATAAAACGCATTTTCGATGTGGTTGGCTTCCCATTTTCTATTTTGTCGAAGGATGGCAAGAACATCAAATCGCACCTCCATATCTAAACTTTCTTGTTCGATTTAGTAATTGGCAGCCATAACAATCAGGCCTATTTTTTTGGGTGAAACAAAGCTTTCCGGAGTCCCATAAATATGGGTGGTTCTTGCTTTGACTCCAACGACTGCAAGGATGTTGTCTAATTCGGCAATAATATCAATTTAGGCCTTTAGGTAACGGTAATTTCGCTTTCGAATTCGATACTCTTTTCGTTTGAGATAGTGTGTTGCAAAGTCTTCTGCGGCCGTACCCAAGGTTTGTGCATCCACGGTTTCAAATTTGGAGTCGATGGAAAGTTAAGGATTTCCTGCGTTACGGCTATTTTAATTATTATTTTTGGTCAAATTTAAGCAATGGGCCCATCCTTCAAACGACATACCATCACTGCGGCGCTCCCTTACACCAATGGCCCCGTTCATATTGGTCACTTGGCTGGGGTCTATGTCCCCGCGGATATCTATGCGCGCTATTTACGCGCTCGCAACAAAGAAGTTGCTTTTATCTGCGGCAGTGATGAGCACGGAGTAGCCATTGCCATCAAAGCGAAAAAAGAAGGGAAAAGTCCTCAAGAAATCATCGATAAATACGATGGTATTATCCGAAAGTCATTTGCTGATTTTGGAATCTCTTTTGATAATTACTCTCGTACTTCAGCTCCGATTCACCATGACACGGCGTCTGAATTTTTCAAAATACTGGCGGAAAAAAATGAATTTTTGGAGAAAGACTCCGAGCAGCTATTTGATCCCGAAGCGCAAGAATTTTTAGCCGATCGTTTTGTGACCGGTCGCTGTCCCCATTGCTCCAATACAGAAGCCTATGGCGACCTTTGTGAGAATTGTGGAACTTCTCTGAACGCTACCGATCTGATTGACCCTAAATCCACACTCTCTGGAGCCGCTCCTGTTTTGAAAAAAACCAAACACTGGTTTTTACCCTTGGATAAATACGAACCCTTTATTCAAGACTGGCTCCTCAACCGACGAAAAAAAGACTGGAAGAGCAATGTTTACGGACAAGTAAAATCATGGATTGATAACGGTCTACAGCCCCGGGCTGTAACACGCGACTTGGATTGGGGAATCCCTGTTCCTTTGGAAGGAGCCAAAGGAAAAGTACTCTATGTTTGGTTTGATGCCCCCATTGGATACATTTCTTCTACCAAAGAATGGGCCGCTCAAAAAGGGATTGACTGGGAGCCTTACTGGAAAGATCAAGACACCCAATTGGTTCACTTTATCGGAAAGGATAATATTGTCTTCCACTGTATTATTTTCCCCAGTATGTTGCATGCTCACGGGGACTATATTCTTCCTGATAATGTTCCAGCCAATGAGTTTTTGAATTTAGAAGGAAATAAAATATCGACTTCAAAAAATTGGGCTGTATGGCTCCATGAGTATTTGGAAGACTTTCCCAACCAGCAAGATGTCCTGCGTTATGTTATGACGGCGAATGCTCCAGAAACCAAAGACAACGACTTTACATGGAAAGAATTCCAAACTCGAAATAATAGTGAGCTAGTAGCCATTTTTGGCAACTTCGTCAACCGAGTGGCAGTACTGACCCAAAAATACTACGATGGTGCCTGTCCCAGAGGAGAACAACTAACGGCTATCGATCAGGAAACCCTTTCGGAACTGCCTGTTTTGGTTCAAAAAATAGAAACGGCTATTGAACAGTATAAATTCCGAGAAGCGAGCCAACTAATCCTTCAAATGGCTCGCCTCGGGAATAAATACTTGGCCGAGCAAGAGCCCTGGAAAAAAATCAAAACTGATCCTAAGAGGGTAGCAGCCATTATGTATACTGCCATTCAAATAACGGCCTACTTAACCCTTTACAGTGAACCCTTATTGCCCCACACAGCCGCTAAACTCAAAAAGAGTTTGCGCCTTGAAAACTGTGAATGGAATAGTGCGAATCAGCAATTCACACCCCTCGTCGAATCGGGAAAAATCATCCAATCTCCGGGACTACTATTTGAAAAAGTAGAGGACAACGCGGTAGAAAAACAATTGGCTAAACTTGAGCAAAGCAAAGAACAAATGGAAGAAACACCCTCCAAAACCCCAAGAAAAGAAGAAATAGACTTCGAAAGCTTTTCAAAAATGGAACTTCGTGTGGGTTTGATAAAGTCTGCAGTACGAGTACCCAAAACAGACAAGCTACTTCAATTTGAAATTGACTTAGGTTTTGAAACGCGCACAATTCTTTCGGGTATTGCCGAGCATTACAACCCTGAGGATGTTATAGGTAAAAAAGTAACGGTTTTGGTCAATTTAGCTCCTCGAAAAATTCGTGGTGTGGTCAGCCAGGGAATGCTTCTCTTGGCGGAAAATACAGACGGATCGCTAACGTTTATTTCACCTGAAAATCCGGATATTGCCGCCGGTTCTGAAATCAGTTAGACCGCTTGCTGTCCATTGCCTTTGACCCCATCTATCGGCTGCCACTCCCAGAGCGGCATCGTTTTCCAATGGACAAATACGACTTATTACCCCGACAATTACTTCACGAAGGCATTTGCAGCCCCGATGACTTTCACAGTCCTCAAAAAGCAACCCTAGAACAAGTCTGTGCCATACACCACTCCAACTATGTACAGCGCTTATTGGCAGAAAACTTAACGGCAAAAGAAGTACGATCCATTGGTTTTCCCCTGACTTCTCAGCTCATCACTCGAGAATTTGTCATTGCAGGAGGTACCCTCTGGGGTTGCCACCAAGCCCTAGAAAAAGGGATTGCCTTCAATATTGCTGGAGGAACACACCATGCTTTTAGGGGCCATGGAGAGGCTTTCTGCCTTCTCAACGACCAAGCCATTGCTGCGCAGTATTTACTTGACCAAAAACGGGCGCAAAAAATTTTAATAATTGATTTGGATGTCCATCAAGGCAATGGAACCGCTGCAATTTTCCAAGAAGAAACGCGCGTTTTTACTTTTTCCATGCACGGCGCAAAAAATTATCCTTTTCGGAAAGAAATAAGCGACTGGGATATTCCAATGGCAGACCATGCGGATGATGAACTCTTTTTGGCTGAACTTCAAAAAGCACTTCCAAAATTACTAGAAGATGTACAACCTGATTTTGTCTTTTATCTCAGCGGTGTTGATGTACTGGCCACAGACAAGCTCGGACGACTCGGGATGACCCTTGAGGGCTGTAAGGAAAGAGATCGCATGGTTTTGGATTTTTGCCATCAAAATCAACTGCCCGTCCAATGTAGTATGGGAGGTGGTTATTCAGAAGCATTAAATATTATTATTGATGCACATGCCAACACCTACCATGTGGCACGGGAAATCTACACCTAAGATCTCCAGGTGTTGCTTTTGAGATTCAGCGCTGCTAGAACCACATCTTTACGGCTCAATTGACCGACCAACTTTCCTTTTTCCAATACAGGATACCGCCGACGACTCGACTTGTGAAATAGTGAGGCCGCTTCAAAAATGCTTTTGGACGCATCAATGGTATCTACCGTTTTGGTCATAAAATTTTGCACCGACTTATCCAATATCGGCATGTTGAAATAACGACTATCAGAAATTTCTTTCATACAGTCCGCTTCGGAAATAACGCCCATCAGTTTCCCCGCTTCGTTGACAACTGGACCTCCTGAAATACGGTATTTCACAAATTTTTGCATTACTTCGTGTATCGATTGTTGAGGATGGAATACGATTAGATTTTGGCACATAATATCACGTACCAATAAATTAGGTGCTTTGATTGTTGTTTTCTTAGCACGTGGTCCTTGGAAACTTTTTACTGCCATAATGCTATATTTTAAATGTTTACAGTAAGATAGTAATTATTTTATAAAACGATGGGAAGCCTGTTTTAACAAGGGTTAAAATTCATTAGATCTATGCGAAAAGCGCGACTCGGAATCTTGGGATGTGGTTGGCTAGGAACAGCACTGGCATTGGAATTGCTACGCAGCGGAATTCCGGTCAAAGGAAGTCGAACCCAAGCAGAGAGAGTGACTGATCTCAATCATCTAGGGATTGAAGGCAGAATTCTATCACTCAGTGAAACAGGAATCGAAGGAGATTTGAGTTTTTTTGAGGGATTACAGACTCTAGTGATTGCCATTCCTCCTGGACTTCGGAAAAATCCAAAAGCAAACTTTATCGCTAAAATCGATTCCTTGATTGCCCATCTTCACAAAACTGCTATTGAAAAAATTATTTTTACCAGCAGCACTTCTGTCTATGGTTCAGCCACTGGAATAGTTGATGAATTGAGCACACCACAGCCCATCACTCCGGGTGGACGTCAATTATTGGAAGTCGAAAGGCGGCTTTTGAGTTCCTTTCCAAAAGAAACCATTATAATTCGTTTGGGTGGGCTTATAGGTTCAGATCGACATCCCATTTATCAGTTACAGCAACGATCACAAATTGATCAGGCATCCAATCCGATTAACCTTATTCATCAAACCGATGCCGTTGCCGCCCTCATATCCACTATTAAACATCCCAAAAAAAAAGACTGTTACAATTTGGTGACGCCTTTTCATCCAACCAAAGTCGGGTATTACACGCTGTTGGCTGAACAATGGGGAATGACACTTCCTAATTGTGTCCTTTCGGAGGTTGCCCCAAAGAAAATTAGCAGCCAATCTTATACTACCGACTACTTGTTTTCATTTGTAGTTGACAAATTGTTGATAGAATAAAATCAGAAACGGAGTAGCAAAGCCTTGATTGTCTTATTTTTAAGGAACGATGACATCTAAAGCTACCTTTCGTCCCATTGTTCGGATTCTTGGTTTACTCAAGAGTTCCAAGTTGGAATACCTCAAAACTTCAGAAGGTAAACACAGTACCGAAGTCAAACGGTTCCTTCATCGACAAGCCCGATTACGGCATCATTATTTTCAAAGCCTAGAAGTGAAAATACGCAATATCGCTCCAGATACTGAAGCACTCAATATAGCAGGAGTTCAAATGGAACAACGTTTGGTGGCTTCCTTGAATGAATCCCAAAAAACCTCTTTTGAAAGTTGTTTAGAAGTTGATAACGAACTTTTAAGCCTGTTAGAAAATGTTGATATCTCCGAAATTCCAACCAAAGATCTGACCGGTAAACTCAAGGAAGCGATTCAAAGTTTAGAATCCATGCAGAAAAAAGCAGCTTCCAAAATTAACTCTTGGTTTTAGTCAGAATTTAAAGTTTCCAGTGTTTCCTCATCCCCGATACTAATGATTCTATTCAGGAAATTGTTGTATTGCATGTACATCGTATCCAGAGCAGGAATAAGAAGTTCCATCTGTTGGGTTTTGGCATAAAATTTTGCCTTTTGAACATGCACCAATACTACCTTCAGTCGGCTACGAATTGGAAATGTCTGAAGTTTTTTGGGGAATTTAGTATTGTAAAAGGATCGCGTTTGAAGATCCAATCCGTTTAAAAACAACTCCACCCCTTTGGTGTCTAGCTTGGCGAAATCCTCAAAATCATTTGTCCAACGTGTGAGGCGTTCCCATTCATCAATATCCAATTTCACATACAGGTCATCAGGAATTTTAACCAAAGTGGGCAACGCTTTGGATATTGGATCTGCAAGTGTATCGGAAACCACTATTTCTTTCGGCTCTGGAGTTGCTTTTTTGGAATTGCAACTCGCCAAAAAAAGAAGGCATAAGAAGATGCGTGCGGCGTTTTTCATGAAGTAAAAATACAAGTTCCTTTAGAAATTAGGCAGTGAATTCAAACGAAGCAGTAAAATCATAAAAAACAGCAGTTGCAATAGGTAAAGGTTGTGATAAAACCACCCTTTGAGTTCCAGTCGAGAAAAGTGAATTGTGCATTGAAGGGGAAAGGCAACCAGTGCCCACCCTAAATAATTTTGATAGGGTGCATGCCCGCCATTGAAAGTCCAAAAATCCAATACCGGGGCGATTGGTTCAATCAACACATCCAAAAACACCATCAATAGGGTCGCCAATAGGGCGCGTGCCCATAAATTGTCCGTAAATTCTTGAGCGATTCTTCCCGTACAAATAACCAAGATTACCCAATTGGCCCCAATCAACCAAGGGACCCCCTGGAATTTTGGTCCCAGCATATCGCCATAGCTGTAATCCCCAAAAATCAATCCGTAAGTTACCCCAAGCCATTCGGCGCCCATTCCAACCATAAAACAAAGGAGACATATTCCTAAAAACTTTATTTGACGGTATTCTTGCCAAATCAATAAAGTCATTGACACTCCTAGATTGATCGGGGTAGCTTCGACAAACCAACGAGCATCGCCGTAAATAATCCCCAGAATTCCTGATATATGAAACAACCATATCAATCCAATAGAAAGTGAGTAGGGAGATAAAAATTTTTTATTCACCATGAGCATCGGGGATCATTTGAGCTGTTATTTTGGCTGAGAGTAAACAAAGAGGAATACCCCCTCCAGGATGAACACTCCCCCCACAGAAAAAAAGATTTTCTATGGATCGAGAAAAATTGGGATGACGTAAAAAAGCACTCATTCGATTGTTACTGGAAGAACCATAAAGTGCGCCGCGAAAAGAAGCGGTTTTCTCGGCAATTAAAGGCGGGGATAAATGGGTTTCTTCCACAATCAACGGTGCTATGTCCTCTCCTAAAATACGATTTAACTTTTGCAATACCACTTCTCTTGTTTTGGCCACAAGCGAATTCCATTCTTGCCCTGTATCGGCAGGAGCGTTGATCATAACAAACCAGTTTTCGCAGCCTTCAGGGGCATCCGAAGCAACATCCTTTGAACTAATATTAACATAGACCGTAGGGTCTTCGGAGAGTGTTTTGTTTTTAAAAATATCTTTGAATTCCTGCTGATAATCCTTAGAAAAAAAGATGTTGTGAAGGTTGAGTTGTGGAAATGCTTTTTCAATACCCCAATAGAAGATTAAGGCCGAACTGGAACGTTCCTGTTCAAGTGTTCGCTTGGGTTGTTTTTGCAAAGGCATCAAATGGCGATACGTGGGTACCACATCCATATTACTAACTACCACATCGGCTTTCAACAACTGACCGTTTACTTCAATCCCTTTCGTTTTTTTATTGTTAACCACGATTCGGTCAACTGCTTGATTCATGTGGAAACGAACCCCTTTGCGCTTGGCCAATGCCACAAGACTTTCTGAGATAGCTCCCATTCCTTGGGCAGGAATGAAAGTTCCGTAGTGTTCTTCTAAATGCTGTACCAAGCTCATAATTCCCGAAGTTTGGTAAGGGTCAGAACCATTATAGGTGGCAAAACGATCAAAAAATTGAACCAGATAGGGATTTTGAAGTTGTTCTTTGTTGACTCTATGGAGGCTTTTGAATAACTCCAACTGCCCAAGTCCAAGAATTGCTGTTCGTGTTTCTTTATTGAGGTAAGTGTCTAATTTATGGAGGGAACGTTCTAAAAATAGCGGCGCAGTTAAGTTGTATTTTTGTTGCGCATTGTCTAAGTAGTGATGAACTCTTTGCGCAGGTACATTGAGTTGGGTTTCGACCGTATCACAGAACTGTTTGCGATCAGCATAGGCTGTAAGTCGTGTACCATCTTCCCAAAAATATTCACAATGAATGTCCTTTTTTTTATACTTAAAAAAGGAAGCTGCATCTTCACCGGCAAGGGAAAACAATTCGGTTACAAAATGAGGCATGGTAAACAGCGAAGGGCCTGCGTCAAAACGATACTTCCCAAGGGTGAAAGCGGACAACTTACCGCCTGGATAGTCGTTCTTTTCGAATACCGATACCTGATATCCTTTGGTCGCTAAGCGAATACTTGTCGCGATGCCGCCGATGCCTGCACCAATGATAAGGGCTTTTTTCACTGTATAGTGGGTTGAAATTGGGTGTCTGACGCTACTACAAATCTAGAAAAAAGATCTTCTTTGTACCATTTCTGCGCTTTGGTTTTTCGAACGATTTCAGCATGCCCGCGATGCTTGTAAGCAAATGTATTAACAGCTTCAAAATTCTCCCAAATGCTAACCGTAGCTTGTTGAACCCAAGGCCATTCGCCCACTCCTTTATAAAAAAGAACCCCTTTTGCGGTTTCTATGGTTCGAGCCGCATGGGGCACAGATCGCCAAAAAGAGAGTAAACGATTCCTGTTTAGTGTGGCGCGAGTTAATACAGCAACTGGGGCATAAGCAAGAGTACTGGTTGTTTTTTCAATATGATTAGCAAAAGGATTGTTCCCATTCCATTTTCCGTGACTATGAACGGGAACTAACCCAATAGTGCGCTGATAGGCGGCTTTTTTTTGATAGGTTTTCCAATACGGATGATTCGCTGTAAAATTTTGATAGTCTCTGGGACTATCCCACAAGGTCAAAACGGCATAAGTACCGAAATCTGGACGGAGACTAAAGCCATTACCTCCTCCTGTTCCAAGGAATTTAAAAAACTGTAAGCCCGATGTTTTTTGAATGGCAATAGGCCCCAATAACATTTGCTTGAATGCCCAATAGCGATTGGATTCAAATTGGAAGAAATCGATATACACTCTGGAGGGAGTTGTTGGTTCTAGTTTCATTGCCTTTAAGTTAAGCAGAAAAAGAAAACGCCTCTGACTTGGATTTTAGAATTTGACTTATGGAAGTAATAAGCAGAGGCGTTTGAAACCAAATTGAATTTAAACTTGTTTAAATGTAAATAAAAAAGTTTGTACAAAACAAATAAGTTTAAACAAATTTTCATCTTTTTTTATTTTTTCTTAAACAAAACAGGTAAATCATTGATAAACATGGATTTATTTTGATGTGGTATGAATTCTTAATTTTAGTATTTTTACAACACTAATATTTATACATGACACCATTTTCCGTAGCCTTTGTAGTAATAGTGACCTCCGCTATCGTTTTGTTTGCAATCCTTAGAGACATGAGTCGCTAATTATGAAGATTTCAGCCGCTTTTGATAAATTCATCTATGCTTTAATCATTGCAAACGTTTTAGCAATGATTTTAGAATCGCATGTTTCCATACGAGAAGTCTACCATGCCTATTTTTATGTATTCGAGTTTGTATCCATTATTATTTTCTCTTTCGAATACCTATATCGTATTGGCGTTGGCTTTAGGGATGATGGAATGAAAGGGGTTTCTAAATACGTTTTTAGCACCTTTGGATTGATTGATTTGATATCCATACTTCCTTTCTATCTGAACCAAGTAATAAGAGTTGATGGACGTTTTGTTCGGATCTTACGCTTGTTCCGATTGACTCGAATCTTTAAACTGGGGCGAGACAGTGCATCTCTCAAGCTTTTTGTTCAAGCGCTTTCTGCAGTTCGAAACGAATTAAAGTTCACGCTGTTTCTTTCCATTCTAACCATATTGTTCTCGGCTTCTGCTATTTACTTTTTGGAATCCGAAGCACAACCCGAAAAATTCAGTAGTATCACTGAGTCAATCTGGTGGGCAACCGTATCCCTAGCCACTGTAGGTTATGGTGATGTCTATCCGATTACTGTTGGAGGTAAAGCCTTTGCCGCTGTGATCTCTCTTGTAGGTATTGGTGTGGTTGCCATCCCTACAGGTATTATCAGTGCCTCCTTTGTAGAAGAAATTATTGCCGCCAAACGAAGAAAAGAACGCTAGCTCCGCATAATCAGCCCCAAACCTATCAACACTGTGTATTTACCTATATTTGTTCAACTATGAAAAAAAAGATCCTAATTCTTGGGAGTGGTTTTTCGTCCCTCTCTGCCGCGAGCTATTTGGCCCAAATGGGACACCAAGTAGAAGTCTTCGAAAAAAATGATACGTTGGGTGGCCGAGCTCGGCAACTAAAGCGCGATGGATTTACTTTTGATATGGGCCCTTCTTGGTATTGGATGCCAGATGTTTTCGAAAAATATTTTGCTGATTTTGGTAAAAAACCCTCTGATTATTACTCTTTAGAGCGCCTAGACCCAGGCTATCAAGTCTATTTTGGCGTCAATGACAGCATACCCATTGGAGACTCTCTTGATAAAATCTATAGCGTCTTTGAGAATGAAGAAAAAGGAAGTGGGAAAAAACTAAAAGCATTTATCGACGATGCAAAAACCAATTATGATATTGCTATTTCCGACTTGGTTTACCGACCCGGGATTTCCCCTTTGGAACTCGTCACTCCTATAACCATCAAAAAAATACGCTATTTCCTTAGCAACATAAAAAATGAAGTGACGCGTGGCTTCAAAAATCCAAAGCTTCGACAGATTCTTCAATTCCCCGTTTTGTTTTTGGGAGCCAAACCCCAAAATACACCGGCCTTCTACAACTTTATGAATTTTGCCGATTTTGGATTGGGTACCTGGCATCCCGACAAAGGAATGTATGCTATAGTGAAAGCCATGGTGGCTGTTGCCAAAGAACTTGGTGTTACCTTTCACACCAACAGCCCAGTGGAATCCATTCATGTTGAAAACGGTCGTGCTACAGGTATAACTACTAATGGAAAAAACATACAAGGAGATTTCGTTTTGAGTGGTGCCGATTATCACCACACCGAAACCTTATTACCACAGCAATATCGTGTCTATAGTGAACGATACTGGGAGAAAAAGACCTTCGCGCCCAGTTCTCTTTTATTTTATGTAGGATTGGATAAAAAAGTTAAAAACGTTACCCATCACACCCTTTTCTTTGATGTTGATTTTGATCAGCATGCCCAGCAAATTTATGATCGCCCTGAATGGCCAACAGACCCTTTGTTCTATGCCAACTTCCCATCCATTACCGATCCCGACATGGCCCCAGAAGGAAAAGAAGCACTCTTCCTACTGATCCCGATTGCTCCGGGTATTGAAGACACCCAAGCCCATCGCAATCAGTATTTTGATATTGTAATTGATCGAATGGAACGCCTTACCAAGCAAACCATCCGCCCGCATATTCTTTTTCAGGAATCATTTTGTGTCAACGATTTTGTAAGTGAATACAACTCATACAAGGGCAATGCCTACGGAATGGCAAACACGCTTCTGCAAACGGCTTTTCTTCGCCCAAAGCTTAAAAGCAAAAAAGTAGATGGCTTGTATTTCAGTGGTCAGCTTACGGTTCCAGGTCCTGGTGTGCCTCCAGCTCTAATTTCTGGAAAGCTCGTTTCGGGACTGATTGAAGAGGCTATTTATAATCAATCACCCACCAAATAATCTCAATTTCTTCGTCTTTTTCTGTGAGTACTGAGTCCAACATTTGAATGCTTTTTTCAAGTACAGCCAGATAATCTTTTGTCTGGGGTATGATGCTCTCACTCCACAAATTGAGCCTTTTGAATAGATTGTATTTAATGAATTTATCTTTCTGTATATAACTTCTGTTTTCTATCCAAAATAAAGGGTCGTCAACATCTACACTTTTCAAATCAAAAACCCAGTGGCTTCCAATTCTATCAGTAAATTGGTTAACATACGATTCTTCTATTTTACCCGTATTCTCAATTAAATATTGCAAATCACTTCCATCATAGGTCTCTGTCATTTGCTTGCCAATCTCCGTGTCCAATAATCGAAAAGTACCATCTAATTTTATGGCATCATAAGTAACTCTCGGCGGGTCAAAAGGCATTCTTTGTGTATACCCTCCCATTGGAGCATAAAGCTCAATACTTCCATCATCATCTTCGTAAAAATCAATAAAGATACTGTCGTTATCGGTTTCCCAACTGTCATATTGGTATTTATACATCTCTTGAACGTAATCCATAATATCGGCATATTCCTCAGTATATGCTTTGATCTTTTCAATCTCCTCTCTGAGATTATTTAGGTTTTCAATTCCGTCTTGACGGTCTCCAAAACTCTCCCCCTGTCGTTCCACTGAAAAGGAAATCAATACGCCAAAAAATACAACTAAAAATTCTACAAAGGCTTTTTTAAAACGATCAAAGAAATCTTGAGCGTCAAAACGATCTCCTAAAGTAATGAGTTGAATGAACCAACTGGTATCCTCCTTTTTTATTCCTTTTTTATCGGACATAAATATAGTATTCAGTTATAGTAGCTAAAATACTAATTTCCTTTTTTGTTTTGTAGAAAGCTCTTGTTTGGGGATAAAATCTCTGTTATCAGATCGTGAAGTAGTGCTTCAAAAGGCTGAATTTTTTCAAGTGTCAATATGGTTTCAGAACTTTTCCCCCAGCCCAAAGGCGCAAAGGTCTTTTTTGCTTTCAAGGCATACACTCCTGCTTGAACCTCTGCTTCAGGTTTTTGCTGGAGGTATTGGTAAGCATAAGTCAAAACCTGAAAAGCTACCGCTGTTTTGGGATCCTCAAAATCCAAAGCGGTAGGATCGAGTTTCAAAGCGTTGGTTGCCACATTACCCGTCTTGTAGTCTATAATTCGGACCTGACCATTAAGAACGTCAATTCGATCTATCGTTCCTCGTAAATGAATGGGGAAATCAAATCCTGGTAAGGGTATCTCCATCGAAAAGCGATCTTCCAATGCCAATACCTCTAAGGTGTTTCCTGAAGCAACCAAGGCTTTTTCATAATTCAAAAAGCGTTCACAATGCGCCCGTAGTACTTCAAAAATAAGATGATTTTTCCCTTGAAATGCACTATCCCTTCCATACACTTCTTTAAAATGTGCTCGAAGACAATCCAACAATTGGCTTTGCATTGTGATGTAGTCCTTTTCTGATAGTTTTTTGTTTACATAGGGGGTAAACAACGTTTCTAAAACAGCATGTAATATCGTTCCTTGGTCTCTATGAGAAACTATGGCTTCGGCTTCTTTTAGTGTGGAAATTCCCAGAACCCGTTCTTCATAGAAGACTATCGGGTCTCGGAGATAAAGGGTTAATGCCGAAGGAGAAAAGCCCTGTGTTGCTATTTCTTGCAGGCGTTGTAGTAATAAGGGTGACTTCTGAATTTCATGTTCTGCACTATCTGCGGCAGTGTATTCTGCTTGAAGTTGGGCTTTTTGGAATTGATGAGCCGGTTGACAAAAGTGCTCCAATTGATAGATAAATCGACTGGGGGCTCCTCCACCCAATCCTTCTTGGGTAGCATTATATAATAAATAGATGTCGTGCGATCGCTGCAACAAACGATAGAAATGATAGGTGAAAATGGCATCTTTTTCCTGATAAGTCGGAACTCCAAATTCTTTTTTCACCTCAAAAGGTAAAAAACTGTTATTCACTTTTCCAGCAGGCAACTGTCCCTCATTAAGGTGGGTTACGATAACCCGGTCGAAATCCAACAAACGGGTTTCCAACAAGCCCATGATTTGCAATCCCTTGGTTGCATCGCCTTTCAAATCCTGTGTTTCGCGTTGCAGCAAATCCTTGAAAAATGTTTTTACAAGCGAAAGGCTGTCCAGAATATCAGTTGCACTGGTGGTGTCTAGCAGTTGGTTCAGTATAACTTCTAACGCATAGAAATTGGACTCATAGTTTGGATTGGGTTGGGTTTTATAAAAAAAGGCTTGAAGCTCAATGGAAAGCAAACGCATACGCATAAGTAATTCTGTGGCATTCTGAAACGGAGCAAAAAGGAATTGCCAGTCCGAATGATCAAACCATGCCAAAAGCTGAGAACGATTCAAAAAGGTTTGATTTCTTTTTATAGCTCGTTCCAGAGGTTCTTTAACGGATATCCCTAAAGGACTCAAATAGTGATGAAAAAATGCCGAGTGCATCAATTTCTCCAAGGCATCCAAACGGAGACGATCAGATTCAAGTGCCTCCAAGCAGTCCAACCATTGAATGAAAAGATCAGCCGCCGGAGTCTGGATAAGACTATATCCCATGGTCACATTCCAGTCTTGAAAAGAAGTCTCAAAACCTGAAAGGGTCGGTACCAAATAACTTTCATCACCCAAGACCAAAGCTATCTTCTCCTCTGGATAGGCTTGTGTTAATTGCTGTGCCAGTTGCGCTGCATATTTCACTTGACTGATGGAATGATCCGACGCAATACATTGGATGGATTTTTTTTCGGCAAAGGTGCTCTTCTGCCATTGGGGCTTTTTGCCGCGCAGAGACTTCCATTCTTGGAAATACCGTCGGATAAAATATCCACTGGCATGACTCGAATGCTCATAAAATACGGGGTCAATATCCCACAAGACTTGCCCGCGCTGCTGACTAATTATTTCTTGAAACAGCAGCGCCTCGGATTGGGTTAAGGCGTTGAATCCTATTAGATAATGGTATTGTTCTGTATGTTCGAGATAGAGTGAAAGGTTCTCCACCGATTCAGAAAATAAAAGGCCTAAAAATCCAAGTTTATCATGCAACAGCCCTTCCGTGAAATGGCGGAATAAATCCGGGAGCTGTTTCCAAAACTGGATATAATTCTTCACCAAAGGCGTTTGCTGGTCTTTTTGCGCCCATTGTTTGAGGGTTTCCACCTCCGTTAGATAACGGAAAATTTGATCTTGCGGAACACGATGCGCACATAAGTCGTTGAAATCCTGAAGCATTACAGGTGCCCAGTTCAAAAACTGCTCAAAATTATCTTGTTGTTTTCCAGGAACTACGGCACAGTAGCTTTCATAGCATCGTAAAAGCAACTGATGCGGCGCAAGCTTCTGTAATCCGGAAAGTTCCCCAACAAATTCGGTAATGGAGTGAATCTCTGGACTCAAACTGGGTATTTCCAACGATTCCATTATGGCTTGTCGCAAAAAACGGGAAGCACGCTGGGAAGGCAATACAATCTTGAGTGAAGCCAATGGTTTTTCCGATTGGATCAGTTTTTTAGCGACATGCGTAAGAAAGGCTTCCATAGGGCTAATTAGACAGATTCAACATTGACTTGGGATTCCATATAAACTAAATAGCGAGCGCGAACTTCATATCCCATACGCTCAATGACATCCGCATAGGCGGCTATCTGCTTCCGGTCTTTGGCCTGTGGGGTTCCTGTTTTAAAATCAATCAACACCGCTTGATTTCCCTCAATCACTACCCGATCCGGACGAACCAATAGTCCTCCAGGAAGCAAAATATCTCGTTCTATCCAAAGTGTGGCAGCCGAATCAAAGGCCAGCGCTAATTTAGGATGAGTCATTACCTCGTGAACCAAAGCTTCTGTTTTATCTCTATTAGAAGCCTCCAGCCGCCCACTTCGAAGGGCTTCCGAGATTACATACTCCAACTGTTCCGGGACCTTTATTTTTCCTAATAAATCATGTATTAAAATTCCAAAATCGCGAGCAGCTTGGTCAAATCTTCGTTCAAACAGCAAACGATTCCGCCAATGAAGATTATTTTTCATTTTGACTTTCAGTAATAAATTTTCAGTGGACTCTTCTTCTGGAAGGGGCGCGACATCGCTCCAATAATAGATGTCGGGTAGGGTTTCTCCACCTTGTTGTTTTTCTAGAAAATCTTGAAGCAAGGAATCAAAACTAGGGTGGGATGGTTTTTTCTCCACCGTTCGAGTAATCAAATGAAGTTGTGCCACCGCGCGGGTACATCCCACATACAATACATTCAACGCATCCAAAGCTGAAGCCCTTTGAGCCGACTCTTTTACCACCGCACCCATCGGACCGTATTGATCTAACGATTCGCTAAACGGAAAACGAGCCCAAGAGGTTTCTAAGTCGTCAAATTCTGCTAATGGATACCAAACCTGATCCCGTATGCTCGGCTGCAAAGAATCTTCTAAAAAAGGATAAATCACTACTTCAAACTCCAAGCCTTTGGACTTATGGACTGTCATCACTTGAATGGCTTCTGAGTTTTCCGGCAACTGAATTGTAAGCTTTTCGCTTTCCCGTTCCCAAAAAGTCAAAAAATCTCTGGGATGAGAAGAAAACTGTTGGCTTTGTGAAAAAACAACGTCTAAAAAACGTTGCAAGTAAACATCACTTCTTAAGAGAAAATCAAAGTGTTCAATACTATACTCTATCGCTTCATACACTGAAAGCGATCGAAGATGCTCCCAATTGAGCTTCAAGTTAAATTCTTTGTTGAGCCGCTTGAAAAAAAGACCGCTGCTTTGCTTAAGGTGGGAACTTATAAAATCGTGATAATCTGTACTCGATTCTTTCTGCTCCCAAATCCAACCAAGGATCTCTTTCATGGCATTTCGATCTTTGGGAAAACATATCAATTGAAGCAACTGAATTAAAACGCCTACTTGTTTTGAGTTTACCAGTAAAAGGGAATCCGTGGAGAGTACTGGTAGGGACTGCTTCTGTAGATGCTCAACCAAGATGCGTGCTTGCTTTTTATTACGTATCAAAACCACCATGTCCTTCCAAGCATACCCTTGCTTGCGTAATTCTTTGACCAATCCCACAACCTTTTCTCCATAGAGCACTCCTCGTTCTGCTGCAGTTTTTACCGCTTCGATACGGTGAATGGCAACCGTTCCGCCTTTTTTGTCATTTGATTTTTGAATCACTGATTCTGAAAACAGTTTTTGGTGCTGCGGGTCTTTGAGTGCCTTCGCTGCATCGGTAAAAAATTGATTGTTAAAAGCTATCAGTTGATCGTAGCTCCGATAGTTTTTTTCCAAACGATGGATTTCTGGCGGTACTGAAAAGTTTGTTTTTTTATTGAGTAAATCAAAAAACTGCTGAACATCGCCCCCACGCCAACGATAAATGGCTTGCTTGGGATCTCCCACAAGAACAAGGGAGTTGTTAGGGTCGCTTTCAATCGCATTGGCTACAAGTGGAACTAAATTATGCCATTGTAAGACCGAAGTATCTTGAAACTCATCAATGAAATAATGGCGATAGCGGCTTCCCAAACGCTCGTAAATAAAAGGGACGGGCTGTTCTTGTACAATGGCCGCAATCCGTTCGTTAAACCGACTCAGAAGACGTCGGTTTTGGAGCTGTTGCTCGGATTCGAGAGCCTGACCTAAAGCACCCAACAATGACAACGGTACCCACTGTCCTTCCAAAGCTCTCAAAAAAAGATATTCGAAGGTATCGGCCTGAGTCTGTTGATACGCTTCATGCAAAGCAGGTATAAGTTGTTGAATTTTACCTACTAAATCTGAGGATGTATTTTTCTTGTAAAAGCCTTCGCCCTGTTCCAACTGTTTGCCCAATTGGTTCTTAGAAAATCCTTTTATCGTTTTTGTGTCATGCTGTCCCAAGGCACTTAGCCTCTTAAAATGGTTGATCAGCAAGCCTCTTGGAAATTCTTTTTCTGTTAAGCCAGCCGCTCGTAAGCGATCCGAAATTCTTGTGGCTACCGCCATGATTTGTTCAGCAAGACGCTGCTTCCGTTCTCGAATTCGACGTCGGTCCTCTTCAAAGGTTTGCAAAGACCTTTGCTGCAATACCTGCAGGGGGATACGGTCATTTTCATTTAATAAGATGGGAGCAAATTCATTCAGATCAATACTGACATCCCAACTTTTTCCATCATTTATTTTTTGAAGGCTGAACTGTGTCAACAACTGTGTGAGCTCCTTGGACACACCTACTTTTTCAATTAATTGATCTACAATTTCTCGGATAAATGACTTGCTATCGATGATGACTTCAAAACTATGCGAAAGACCCAAATCAAAAGCAAAGGTACGTATGACTCCATGGGTAAAACTGTCTAAAGTGGTTACTTCAAAGGCTCCAAAATTATGCAGCAGCGAATGTAACTTGGTCTGGGCGCGCCATTGCAATTCGGTATCACTCAACTCCAAACTGCTCTTAAGATCTTGAGTCATTGAATGAGAATTACCCGTAGCCAATAGAGACAATACTTCGAGAATTCGTTCTTTCATCTCGTTGACCGCCTTATTGGTAAAAGTCATGGCTAACATATATTGATAGCTGTCTTTTTGCGGTGTGGCCAAAAGCTGTTGCATATACTGGAAAACCAAGGTGTAGGTTTTTCCAGATCCAGCAGAGGCATTGATAATATGAAATCCTTTTTGTGGCATTAGCGTTGGGTTCCTAAATGTACACTTTTTGAAAGCAGTCCACCAATGGCTTTATAAAAGAAGTTCTATTTTTGTAGAAACCTAAAAAAATAAATTATGCCGTTTGAATTACCTGCGCTTCCCTATGCCCACGATGCATTGGAGCCACACATCGACACTAAGACTATGGAGATACACCATGGAAAACACCACCAAGGATACACCACAAAACTCAATGCCGCTATTGAAGGAACAGCAGCAGCCGGTCAATTCATCGAGGAAATTCTCGGAGGACTGGACATGAGTAATGGTGCTGTTCGCAACAATGGAGGTGGCTATTACAACCACTGTTTGTTCTGGGAAATTCTAAGTCCCAACGGAGGAGGAACCCCTTCTGGAGATTTGGCTACTGCTATTGATCAGAGTTTTGGTTCTTTCGAAGCTTTCAAAACTGCTTTTTCTAACGCAGCAGCTACTCAATTTGGTTCGGGCTGGGCTTGGCTTTGCGTTGACAAAGATGGAACGCTTGAAGTCTGTGGCACACCCAACCAAGACAACCCACTCATGCCAGGTGTTGGCTGTGGAGGAACGCCTATTTTAGGAATTGATGTTTGGGAACACGCCTATTACTTGAATTATCAGAATCGTCGTCCTGACTATATCAATGCTTTTTTCAGTGTTATTAACTGGGAGGAAGTAGGAAAACGCTTCGAGACAAACCGATAGAAAATAAAAAAGGAGGAATAAATTCCTCCTTTTTTGCCCCAAATCTTACCATGAACTTAACCTACTTATGTTCTGGTTTTGTAAAGATCTGTTTTTACCCTTTCATACCCCTAAAATATCGTTGAAATACAGTTATTTCGGATTATCGGTCAATAAGCCCTTTTTACTTTCCCTTCGTAAAAGTTCATAAATGCCCGATTTACCATACGATTTCCACCCGGTGTAGGGTACTCTCCAGAGAAATACCAATCCCCTAAATTCTCAGGGCAGGCCTGGTGTAAGGACTTAATCGGCTGATAGACAATAGACAACTCGGCTTGCATCTCATCCCCTCGAAGTAGCGTAGCAATTTTTTGTGAAATCTGTTCGTCTGAAAAAGGGGCATAAAAGGTTTGTACATGGTTTTTTTCCATCTGCTCTTCATCAGCCTTACAACGATTGTAAATAGTATCCAGTACTTCTTGATAGTTACCATTGTCTTTGTGTAATTCAATCGCTGCTTGAAAGGCAATAAAATCTTGCAGCTTGGCCATATCAATCCCGTAACAATCTGGATAACGAATTTGTGGCGCGCTGGAAACAACAATAATCTTTTTAGGCCCCAGTCGATCCAACATTTTTAAAATGCTCTTTTTAAGAGTGGTTCCCCGAACAATACTATCGTCAATAATAACCAAGTTGTCGGAGGGTTTTACAACTCCATACGTAATATCATAGACATGAGCCACTAGATCGTCTCTGCTGGAGTCTTCCGTGATAAATGTGCGGAGTTTGGCATCTTTGATCGCAATCTTCTCAATGCGGGGCTGCAGGGTAATCAAATGCTCCAGCGTTTTGTGATTAACCTTGTCTTTGTCAATCAATGCATTTGTCAACATTTGCTTGACATAAGTTTGGGCGGCCCCTACCATCCCGTAAAAAGAAGTTTCTGCTGTGTTGGGTATATACGAGAAAACTGTATTCTCAAGATCTTCATTGACTTCTTCCATTACTTTAGGAAAAAGCAAGCTTCCCAATTCCTTTCTTTCTTTATAAATCTCCGCATCACTCCCGCGAGAAAAATAGATTCGCTCAAAAGAACACGCTTTTTTGGGGAGCGGTGGAACAATTTCTTTGATATTGGTTTCCCCTCCTTTTTTCATGAGCAAAGCATGACCAGGAGTCAATTCTTGAACAGATTCAAAAGGTACATTGAAAACAGTTTGGATCACAGGGCGCTCAGAAGCCACCACAACTATCTCATCGTTTTCCATAAAGTAGGCCGGGCGAATCCCAGCAGGATCACGGAGCACAAAAGCATCACCATGACCTAATAAGCCCGCCATAGCGTAGCCTCCATCCCAGTTTTTAGCAGCCTTACGCAGTACTTTGTGCATTTTCAATCGGGCTGCAATATGAGGCGAAGCTTCGGCCTTAGTATAGCCCTCCGCTTTCAGTTTTTTATAAATCTTAGCCACGGCAGAATCTAAAAAATGACCGATTTTTTCCATTACTGTAATGGTATCTGCCTGTTCTTTTGGATGCTGACCCAGATCCACTAGATTACTAAACAACTCGTGAACATTGGTCATGTTAAAATTCCCTGCTACAATCAGATTCCGGTGCATCCAATTGTTTTGGCGCAAAAAGGGATGGACACTTTCCAAGCTGTTTTTACCAAATGTTCCATAACGAACATGCCCCAAAAGCAATTCTCCTAGATAAGGCGCTTCCTGTTTGAGTTGTTCTGCATCTTCCAACAAGCTTGGATTTTCTTTTATGGCTAAAGAAATTCGTTTGTTGATTTTCTTGAATATCGACTGAATCGGTTGGTCATCATTGGAGCGAACACGGCTGATGTAGCGCTGTCCAGGGGACATATTGAATTTGATACTGGCAAAGCCTGCTCCATCTTGGCCCCGATTGTGTTGTTTCTCCATCATCAAATACATCTTGTTGATCCCATAGAGTGCCGTACCATACTTTTCTTGATAGTACGACAGAGGCTTTTTGAGGTGGATCAGGGCAATTCCACATTCGTGTTTGATGATATCACTCATTCATTAAAGGTATTTATGCAAGGTCGATTTCAAATTTTGTCAATTGATCAAAAGCCCGTAATCGTTGCTGGATTTTCTCTTCCGTTAGTGTCTCTAGGTTTTGAGGGCCAAATTTTTCTACCGTAAAAGAAGCCATAGCCGAAGCGTATACAATGGCTGATTTCATAGCTTCAAAAGAGATGGTTCCTGTTTGTGCCAAATAAGCTGCAAAGCCTCCTACAAAACTATCCCCGGCGCCTGTGGGGTCAAATATTTCTTCCAAAGGAAGGGCTGGCGCACAAAAGACTTCTTCCTTGTGGAAAAGTAATGCTCCGTGCTCTCCTTTTTTGATAATCACATATTTGGGACCCATTTGCTGAATCATCTTCGCGGCTTTGACCAATGAATTTTGAGCCGTTAACTGTCGTGCTTCCTCATCATTAATACACAAGACATCCACACGAGGAATCACAGCATCAAGTTCCGAACGGAAACTGTCCATCCAGTAGTTCATCGTATCCATGATTACCAATTTCGGTCGCGATGTCATTTGATCCAATACAGCTGCTTGATTGAGAGGATTTAAGTTACCTAGTAAAACAATCTCGGACTTAGTCCAAGCAGTTGGAACTTTTGGGTCAAACTGCATCAAAACATTCAAGTCTGTTTGAAGCGTTGTTCGTGTATTGAGATCGTTGTGGTAGCGTCCGCTCCAGAAAAACGTTTTACCCCCAGCAATGGTTTCGACTCCCGATAAATCAATGTTTCGTTTCCGAAGCATTTCCAAATGGGCTTCTTCAAAATCGTCGCCAATGATCGAAATAACACTCACTTCAACATCCAACTGGCTTGCCGCCAATGCAATGTAGGTGGCGCAGCCTCCTAGGATTTTATCCACTTTATCAAAAGGGGTTTCGATGGCATCATAGGCCATCGTACCTACTACTAAGAGTTTGTTTTTCATAGAGTACAAATATACTATTTCTGTTGGGGCTCACTCATTTTATTCACGTTCTCGATGCAGTCGTTCGTAATAGCTGTCTTTGAGCTTTTCTTTTGACTTGGCTGCTTTCACTGCCAGCTGATCGCACCACTCATTTTGAGGGTGTTGATTGTGGCCTTTGATCCACTGAAAATGAACTTTATGACGACGGTATACCTTTAAGAAACGTTGCCATAGGTCTTCATTTTTTTTCCCTTTAAATTGTTTTTTCTCCCAACCAAAAACCCATTTTTTTTCTACCGCATCCACGACATATTTTGAATCCGAATAAACGACGACTTCCAAAGGGGATTTTTGCAATAACTCCAAACCCACGATCACTGCCATTAACTCCATTCGATTGTTGGTTGTCAGTTCAAATCCTTGCGAAAAAGACTTTTGATATTGCTGTCCGGCCCATTCCAAATGAATTCCGTATCCTCCTGGACCGGGATTACCAAGGGCAGAACCGTCTGTGTAGAGATAGATCGTTTTAGACATGACGCATAAATATCTTTTCGATCGTTTGTGGAAAGTGCTTGTATTCTAACTGATGTACCTTCTGGGCGATTGTTTCAGGGGTGTCGTTGGAATCAAGTGCTACAGACGCTTGATGGATGATCCCTCCTTCATCATAATGCTCATTTACGTAATGTATCGTAATTCCCGTTTGCTTGTCTCCTTGTTGATGAACCGCTTCATGAACACGGCTTCCATACATTCCTTTACCGCCGTATTTTGGCAATAAAGCCGGATGAATATTAATAATCTGATTGGGAAATGCTTCAACAAATGCAGCGGAAATCAACAACAAAAAACCCGCTAGGACAATTCCATCGATGCCTCGTTCTTGAATTTGAGAAAGCACCTTTCCGGAATTAAAATCGGTTTTATTAAAGACAAAAACAGGACAACCATAAGGCTTCATCCGCTCGATAACCCCTGCTCTAGGGTTATTTGTCCATATGCTATCCACCTGCAACTGCTGGCTTTCTGAAAAATATTTTGCGATATTTTCCGCATTAGTTCCGCTTCCTGAAGCAAATATGGCTATTTTTTTCACAAAGAAAATGGTCTTTGGCACCCCCTTACACAAGGGTTCGTCCAATTTTACACCACAAAGAAAAGTTATATTTTATAGTGCAGATGTTGTTTTCCTTCAAAGTTTTATATTTTTGTCCACAACATTTAAACTTAAAATCATGTCAGATATTTCTTCACGCGTCAAAGCAATCATTGTAGATAAGCTAGGCGTTGACGAAAATGAAGTTGTTTCCGAAGCCAATTTCACCAATGATCTAGGAGCAGATTCACTAGATACAGTGGAACTAATTATGGAATTTGAGAAAGAATTTGATATTCAAATTCCTGACGACCAAGCCGAAAATATTGCAACGGTAGGTCAAGCTATCCAATTTATTGAACAAGCACAGTAAACAACAAGTGCCATGAATCCAAGACGTGTAGTCGTTACTGGATTGGGAGCACTTACCCCTATTGGTAACACCCTCCCAGCATACTGGGAGGGTTTGTTATCTGGTACTAGTGGGGCGGCCCCAATCACTTACTTTGACGCAAGCCTATTCAAAACAAAATTTGCTTGTGAACTAAAGGGATATGACCCTTTAGATCACTTTGATCGGAAAGAAGCGCGCAAAATCGACCGCTTTGCTCAATACGCCATAGTAGCGACCGACGAAGCTTTGCAGGACTCTGGTTTGGACCTTGACAAAATTGACAAGGACCGAGTCGGTGTTATCTGGGGGGCCGGAATTGGGGGCCTCGAGACCTTTCAAAATGAAGTTCTAAACTTTGCTGCTGGAGATGGTAGCCCTCGTTTCAATCCATTCTTTATCCCCAAAATGATTGCGGATATTGCCCCTGGAATGATTTCTATAAAACATGGTTTTGCAGGGCCAAATTTTGCAACCGTATCGGCTTGTGCCTCCTCGGCCAATGCCTTGATTGATGCCTTAAACTATATCCGACTTGGCTATTCTGACATTATGGTCAGTGGCGGATCAGAGGCCTGTGTCACGATCGCTGGCATGGGAGGATTTAACGCTATGCATGCCCTGTCAACCCGAAATGATGATCCTAAAAAAGCTTCTCGACCCTTTGACAAAGACCGTGACGGTTTTGTCCTTGGAGAAGGTGCCGGATCAATAATACTCGAAGAATACGAACATGCCAAAGCACGTGGTGCCACTATTTATGCCGAATTGGTTGGCGGTGGCTTGTCAGCCGATGCCCACCACATGACAGCTCCACACCCAGAAGGTTTAGGAGCGATCAAAGTAATGCAAAACTGCTTAAGAGACTCTGGACTCGAAATTTCCGATGTGGATGCCATCAATATGCATGGAACCTCTACTCCTTTGGGTGATATCGCCGAGTCAAAAGCCCTTAAAGAAGTATTTGGGGAACATTTATACGACATGAATATTAACTCCACCAAATCCATGACAGGACACCTGTTGGGAGCGGCTGGAGCCATTGAAGCCATTGCTTCTATTTTGGCGATCAAACATCAAATCGTACCCCCTACTATCAACCACCAAACAGCAGACGAGAACATTGACCCAAAAATCAATTTTACCTTTGGAAAAGCACAAGAGCGAAAAATTGATGTGGCACTATCCAACACCTTTGGGTTTGGAGGACACAACGCCTGTGTTGCTTTCAAGAAAATTTCCTAATTTGGGGGAGTGAATCTCTTTAGAACCATACTTAGACCCCGTTTGACCCCAAGCGGGGTTTTTTATACCCAATTGAAAAAGATTCTGGGGTTCAAACCAAAGGATTGGTCGATCTATGAAGAAGCCTTTACCCACCGCTCAATGAATATTCGCAACAATAACGGAATTACCGTCAATTATGAGCGCTTAGAGTTTCTTGGTGATGCCATGTTAGGTACCATCGTATCTGCTTTTCTCTATCGCCATTTTTCCGAAGCGAAAGAAGGGGAGTTAACCAATCTTCGAGCCAAAATTGTCAGTCGCGAAAATCTAAATGCCGTCGGTACTCATATGAAGCTACTGGAGCAAGTAGAAAGCACGCATCCCAAAGCTAGTTTTGGGATCGACATCAACGGAAATCTTCTTGAAGCACTTATTGGAGCCGTATTTGTCGAAAAAGGCTATGAAGGTTGCAAACGCTTTGTATTAACCAAAATCATCGACAAATATGTGAATTTAGAGACCCTAGACACTCGCATTTTGAGCTATAAAAGCACCTTGATAGAATGGGGTCAGAAAAAGAAACTCCGAATCAAGTTCTATACCAAGAAAGATGCGGGTCTGGATCCTAAAATCAATTATGCTACCGTGATTATGATTGATGACCGTGTATTAGTCAAAGCACGTGGAATATCGAAGAAAAAATCCGAAGAAAAAGCAGCTAAACGCGCCTATTACAAATTGAATTTGTAGTCCCATGGGAAAACACTATTTGCTAGAATCTGTTACGGAAGACACCTTCGATCTGTGGGCTATTCACTCGAGTCTGGCGCCCTATCAGGTTGCTTTTGCACTTAATAAGTACTACCAAACGGGTTTTCGCCGCCATCGAAACCCTGTTTTATTAGAAACTAAAAAAGCCTCTTTTGAACGTTTTCATTGGGAAGTCCCTAACAAAGATATTCACCTGGAATTAGTTTCCAATCGCTATTCGTATCAAGAAAAAAGTCAAGCCAGCTTTTCATTGTTTGACATACCCCAAACAAAAGAAGTATATTTGGCACCGAAACTGAATACAATAGACTATTTTATTTTGCAATACGGTCACGCAAACCTCTCTAATTTAAGTGAGGAAAAAATCCGCTCTGCGCCTTTTGAAATGGTTTATAAAGTTGCTCTCGATGAGCAACCACCCGAATTGAATTTAATATTTGACTAATGCAAAAAAAAACGAAGATAGTTGCCACACTGGGGCCTGCCTCAAGCAGTCCCGAGGTGATGGAGCAGATGATACGTAGTGGCGTGGATGTCTTTCGAATCAATTTTTCTCATGCCGATTATGAGGATGTAACAGAACGAATCAAAATGATTCGAAGCCTCAATGAAAAACTAAATACCAACACTTCCATTTTAGCCGACCTCCAAGGACCCAAACTCCGCGTGGGTCAGATGGAAGAAGGAACAGAAGTTGATGAAGGCGATGAAGTACGCTTCCTAACAGATGCTCCCTTTTTAGGGAATCGGGAAAAAGCCTACATGACTTACAAGAATTTCCCTAATGACGTAAAAGCTGGAGAACGCATTCTTTTAGACGACGGGAAACTTATTTTTGAAGTTGTTCGCACCGAAGCCAGTGAAGTTGTAGCACGTGTCATTCAAGGAGGACCCTTCAAGTCCAAAAAAGGAGTAAACCTTCCCAATACGGACATTTCATTACCAGCACTTACGGCAAAAGATATTGAAGATGCCAAATTTGCGATCTCTCAAAATGTAGACTGGCTCGCACTTTCTTTTGTTCGTAACAGTCAAGACTTAAACGACCTCAGAACCCTGATTGAACAAGAAACAGACCAGAAAATCCCCATCATTTCTAAAATTGAAAAGCCTGAGGCCATTGAAAATATTGATAAAATCATTGCCTATAGTGACGGACTGATGGTTGCACGTGGTGACTTGGGTGTAGAAATTCCAGCCGCGGAAGTCCCATTGATTCAGAAAAAACTGGTTCAAGCTGCCAAAAAAGCGCGAATCCCTGTCATTATTGCTACTCAAATGATGGAGACGATGATTGATAGTCGAACCGCTACTCGTGCAGAAGTAAATGATGTTGCCAACTCTGTAATGGACGGAGCTGATGCTGTGATGCTCTCCGGGGAAACCTCCGTAGGAAAATATCCTGTTCAAGTTATCGAGACCATGTCTGCTATTTTGCAAAGCGTGGAAAATTCCGATCTTATCCAAGTGCCACATCAGCCACCAACGATTCGTACCAAACGCTATATCACCAAATCCGTTTGTTTTCATGCCGCCCACATGGCCAATGAAATCAAGGTAAAAGCCATTTGCACCCTGACCAATAGCGGCTATACCGCCTTCCAGATATCAGCGTGGCGCCCTCAATCGCATGTGTTGGTCTTTACTTCCAACAAACGTATCCTTACACAGCTCAATTTACTTTGGGGTGTCAAAGCCTTTTATTATGATGCCTTTGAAAGCACTGACAATACGGTTCAGCAGATCAATGCCATCGCACACGAAAAGGGATATGTCGAAAAAGGGGATATGTTGATTAACCTTGCAGCCATGCCTATCAAGGAAAAAGGAATGGTCAATACACTCCGTATATCGGTTGTTTAAAACGGAAACTGAAGCTGTTCGATCAAGGGAGATGTTGTCTCTTGTTGTATACTAGTCTCACTGCCTTTGAGGTTGGAAAGAGAAACACCGATAAGACGAACAGAGTCTTTTAATTTTTCTTGATACAGCAAATCTTTGCTATGTTCCAAAATCAAACTTTGATCGGAGATATAATGTCCAAAGGTTTTGCTTCGAGTTTGTATGGTAAAGTCGCTGTATTTTATTTTTAGGGTAATGGTCTTACCACCTCCTTTATGGCGCTGAATACGTCGATCCAAAGCAGTCGTGATTTGCAATAATTTTTCTTCTAAAAAAATCTCACTTGTCAGGTTTTGTGAAAAAGTTCGTTCGGCACCAATCGATTTAGGAATCCGCTCAGGCTTTACTTCACTTGTGTGAACACCTCTAACAACACGATAGAAATGAGCTCCTGATTTGCCGAAGTTATCTGTTAAAAATGCTTCTGATTTGTGTTTTAAATCGGCTCCTGTGAAAATCCCCAATTGATACATCCGATCCTTGGTTTTCTTACCAACACCATAGAATTTTTTAATTTCTAACTGGGCTAAAAAAGGAAGTACTTCTTCAGGAGGAATCGTTTTTTGTCCATTGGGTTTATTCCAATCACTAGCGATTTTGGCCATAAACTTATTGATGGAAATCCCCGCCGAAGCATGCAATTCTGTTTTTTCGAAAATCTGCTTTCTTATTTCTTCTGCTATGAGAGTGGCTGAAGGGTTTTTAAATTTATTTTCTGTTACGTCCAAATACGCTTCATCCAATGACAAAGGCTCTACCAAATCGGTATAACTATAAAATATTTGTCGAATCTTCTCAGAAACTTCTTTGTAGCGATCAAATCGGGGAGAGACAAAAACCAAATCGGGACACAAACGTTTAGCCACCCGACCACTCATTGCAGACCGCACCCCAAAGGTTCGTGCTTCATAACTGGCCGCTGCCACAACCCCGCGTTCCATGCCCCCACCTACGGCCAAAGGAAGACCTCGTAGTTTCGGATTATCCCGCTGTTCTACAGATGCATAAAACGCATCCATATCCACATGAATAATTTTCCGATCGGCAACTATTTTCTCAGACATCGTTAGAGGATTGGGTCATTCAAAAGTAAGCAGCTATTTTTGAATGAAATTGATCCAACAGCATGAATACAGAAATTGAACGGAAGTTTTTGGTGTCCGCAGGCACGTATAGACAACTCGCACGCGAATCCATGTGCATTCAACAAGCCTATCTAAACAAAGACGCGGAACGAACCGTCCGGATCCGAATTGCCAACCAGCAAGCGTGGATCACGGTCAAAGGAAAGTCCGATGCTTCTGGATTGGTTCGTTTGGAATGGGAAAAGGAAATCGCTGTGGAAGAAGCCCAATCGCTTTTATCACTTTGCTTACCAAAGCCCATTTTAAAAACACGTTTCTTGGTTCCCTATCACGATTTGGAAATTGTTGTGGATGAATTTGAAAAACCCAAAAAAATGATCTTGGCAGAAGTGGAACTCCCTTCCGAAGACACCCCTTTTAATCCCCCAGAGTGGTTGGGAAAAGAGGTTACAGGTGATCCAAGCTACTACAACTCAAAAATCTGAATCGTAACCGTAGGAACGTAGCACTTCGCACACTTGCACGCGATAGTGCTCATAGGCTTTTTCACGCCCATAATGCTGCGCGACTAGGTGTTCGCTATTCTTTTTCCAATTCAGGACATCCTCTTGCGTTTTCCAGTAGCTGATCGTGACCCCCGAACCGTCTGAATTGCGGTAGCTTTCCAAGCCAATATAGCCGTCTTGCTTCTTCGCAAGTTCTCGGAGGTTCGTCGATAACTGGGTATAAAACGCATCGCCCTGCTCCCGTAACTGATTACTAAAAATCACCGCATAGCATCCTTTTTGCATGGGTTTCATTCGTACTTATAGATTTTGATGGTTTGCTCCCCTTGGGCATTCATATGAGCGCGATACATTCCTTCCGTATTCATTTCCATAGCGACATTGCCAAAACGATCCAAACCTACAATACCTCCATCGCCTCCAAGTTTGGCTACTTTTTCATGAATTGCGATTCGAGCGGCTTCTGCAATACTAAGCCCTTTATATTCGACCAAGGCGGCGATATCATGTGCCACCACAGAACGAATAAAAAATTCGCCCCAACCTGTCGCCGAAATCCCACAACTGGCATTGTTAGCATAGGTTCCCGCCCCAATAATGGGGGCATCGCCAATACGATTCCATTTTTTATTGGTCATTCCTCCTGTAGAAGTTCCTGCGGCAATATTCCCCGCTTGATCAAGTGCTACGCAACCCACAGTCCCCATCCGCTGTTGCTCGTAAAAAGCTGTTTTTTTATCAAGGGAAGCTTGCCCGGAAGCTTTTTCGGCTTGTACCCGTTTTAAGGCATCAATTCGTCTTTCGGTCACGAAATAATCAGGCGGTGCTACCGCCAAGCCTTGTTCTTTGGCGAAACGATCGGCACCGGCACTGGAAAGCATTACATGGGGTGAGTCATTCATCACAGCGATGGCTGCACTAATGGGATTTTTGATGGTTCGGGCACCAGCAATAGCTCCGGCATCCAAACGCGCTCCATCCATAAACGACGCATCCAACTCTACTTCGCCTTCGGCATTTAAAACAGCTCCTTTACCCGCATTAAACAAAGGTGAGTTTTCCATCACATGGATGGTCTTTTCAACAGCCGCTGTGCTTGTTCCACCCGCCGCCAAAATAGCGTGGCCAACGGCAATGGCTTCTGCCAAGGTTTTACGATACGCAGCATCCATTTCTGGAGTCATATTCTTCCGAAGAATGGTTCCGGCGCCACCGTGAATAACGATTCCAAAAGTATCTTTGGAAGCGTCTTTGGATGGTTTTTTGGGTGCTTCTTTGCAACTAAAAAAAAGTATTCCTAGGGATAGAAAAAGAAATTGTTTCATCTGTTTTACATTTTATTTTTTTGATACGTGACAGATAGAGTTCGATCATCGTCATTTCGTTGTTTATCAATCTTTTGCTGTACGCTTTTCAGGGAGTTGTTTTTTGTTTTTTCAAGATATAAAATATCCCTCATTTGAAGGTAAAAGCTTGCATCCATATCCGCCACAACAGACGTAAAAATTTATGTACCTTGCCCGTCAAATGTACCCAATTATGAAAATAAACATACCTTCTGTGCTAAAAGAATTAGGACTTGAAGCCAACGAAAAAGGAGTTTCCACAGGAAGCCACTGGTCGGGTTCTGGGGCCTCTATCCATTCCTATTCTCCCGTCGATGGAAAGCAGATTGGCGCTGTTAGCGGTGCTTCCTTGGAAGACTATGACATGACCCTAAACAAGGCCACTGAAGCCTTTGAAACGTTTCGCAAAATACCGGCTCCCAAACGGGGAGAATTGGTACGGCAATTTGGAAATAAACTACGCATCAAAAAAGAAGCACTGGGCGCCTTGGTTTCCTACGAAATGGGGAAGTCCTATCAAGAAGGGCTTGGAGAAGTTCAGGAGATGATCGATATCTGTGATTTTGCCGTCGGTCTTTCCCGTCAACTACAAGGATTTACGATGCACTCGGAACGTCCCGAGCATCGGATGTACGAACAATACCACCCCTTAGGTGTGGTTGGGATTATATCCGCCTTCAATTTTCCCGTAGCGGTTTGGAGTTGGAATGTCGCTTTGGCCTGGGTCTGCGGAAATGTATGTGTTTGGAAACCTAGTGATAAAGCGCCTTTTTGCAGCCTCGCTTGCCAACGAATCATCAGCGAAGTATTAGAAGAAAACAACATCCCTAACGGAGTCTCCTGTTTACTCAACGGAGGAGCCGATGTCGGTCAATGGATGGCGGAAGACCCGCGCGTTGCTTTGGTCTCTGCGACCGGTTCTACTGCCATGGGCAAAAGTGTAGCACAAACCGTAGGCGCCCGTTTAGGGAAAAGCTTATTGGAATTGGGTGGAAATAATGCCATCATCGTTACGCCTGATGCCGATTTGGAAATGACTCTAATGGGAACTGTCTTTGGAGCCGTGGGAACCTGCGGGCAACGCTGTACCTCCACCCGCCGTTTGATTGTTCACGAAGCAATCTATGATCAAGTCGTACAAAGTTTGCAAAAAGCCTACGGTCAATTGAAAATTGGCAACCCCCTAGAGGAAAGCAACCACGTGGGCCCCTTGATTGATCCGGATTCAGTAGCGCAATATACTGCCACTCTGAAAGAAGTGGAAGCGCAGGGTGGAACCTGGATTGTAAAAGGAGGGGTTTTAGAAGGCAAAGGCTATGAAAGTGGCTGCTATGTCAAACCAGCCATTGCAGCAGTTACTGCCGAAACAGCTATTGTACAAACAGAAACTTTTGCACCTCTGCTCTATGTCATTCCCTACACTGGTAGTGTAGAAAACGCCATTGTGATTCAAAACGACGTTCCGCAAGGACTTTCCTCCGCTATTATGACGCAAAACCTAAGAGAAGCCGAAACCTTCTTGACACATTGGGGAAGTGATTGTGGCATTGCCAATGTCAATATTGGTACTTCTGGTGCTGAAATTGGAGGTGCCTTCGGAGGGGAAAAAGAAACTGGTGGAGGAAGAGAAAGTGGCTCTGATGCATGGAAAGCCTATATGCGTCGTCAGACCAACACCATAAATTACTCCACAGAATTACCACTTGCACAAGGAATAAAATTTGAACTCTAGTTAAATAAAATATCTTTGCATTAAATAACCATTTATGTACGCTATTCTAAAAACCATACACTCTTATTGGGCTTTTTTAGTTCTTCTCATTCTTATTGTTGCTGCTGGAAATGCCTTGTTGGCTCGTGTTCGCGGCAATAATTTTGAAGCTCGAGATTTACGGATCGCTCTATTTGGGTTGATCTTTTCACACATCCAACTCCTGATTGGACTCATTCTTTACTTTGTATCTCCTTGGTTTGACCAGTGGTCGAGTATGGGAATGGGGGGAGTGATGAAGGATTCAGAAGCGCGGTTGTACCTAGTGGAACATCCCATTACAAATATCCTAGCCATCGTATTCATTACTCTTGGCTGGTCATTACACAAAAGACAAACGGAGGCATCTAAGAAGTTCCTCCGGATAGGGATCTTTTACAGCTTGGGACTTTTGCTATTGCTCAGCAGAATTCCTTGGCAATCTTGGCTTGGCTAACCAAAATTTATTTTTTTGACTCACCTCAAATCAAAATCCACAACGATCGCCGTTTTAGGGGGCGGAAGCTGGGGCACGGCACTGGTAAAAATTTTGACCGACAACGGCCATCAAGTCTATTGGTATATCCGTGACACCCATGTTATTGGTCATATTCAAAATACAGGACACAACCCCAACTATTTGACCTTTGCAAAACTCAACTTGAAATATATCCAGCTCAGCAATGATGTCAAAGAAGTAGTCAACAAATCCCCAAACCTCCTCTTAGCGATCCCTTCAGCTTTTATTGGGCCTGTTCTTGAAACCATTGGCGATACACTCCAAACCAAAACCATCTTGTCGGCTGTCAAAGGAATTGTCCCAGAAACCCAGTTGGTCGTTGGGGAGCACCTGCTCCATCTTCAGGTACCCAAAAATCAAATTGGGGTGATCGGTGGACCCAGTCATGCCGAAGAAGTGGCCAATGAAAAACGTTCCTACCTGACCATCGCTTTTAGTCGAGGAAAAACAGCTACTCTATGGGCCGATCGACTGGCTTGTCGCTACATCAGAACCAAGGCATCCAAAGATGTCATTGGCATTGAATATGCCGCCATGCTCAAAAACATCTATGCGCTTGCCGCAGGTATAGCCCTAGGATTGGAGTATGGCGATAATTTCAACAGTGTGCTCATCAGTAATGCGGTTCGAGAAATGAAGCGATTTCTACGCATCGTTTACGGTAAAAAAAGAAACATCAACCACTCGGCCTATTTAGGAGATTTGTTGGTTACCGCCTTTTCCAGCTACAGTCGTAATCGGAATTTTGGGGAATGGATTGGTAAAGGCCATTCGGTGAAAGAAACTCAGGCCATTTTAAAAATGGTAGCCGAAGGCTACTATGCGGTTGCCTCTGCCATTAAGATTAATGATGGGCAAACCCATATTCCCATCATTGAAGCGGTTCATGAAATTTTATACCAAGGGGGGGCTCCCGAAAAAGTCTTCGCGCAACTCAGTGATCAACTCAGCTAGAGACTTCCTTTGAATTGCTTGAGAAAGCGGACATCGTTTTCGAAAAACATACGAATATCGCTAATTTGGTAAAGCAGCATCGCAATACGTTCAATACCCATTCCAAAAGCATAGCCTGAGTATTTCTCAGGATCAATACCGCAGTTGGAAAGAACATTAGGATCAACCATTCCACAGCCCATTATTTCCAACCAGCCAGTTCCTTTGGTGATTCGATAATCCGTTTCCGTCTCCAAACCCCAATAGATATCAACCTCAGCACTAGGCTCTGTAAAAGGGAAATAAGAAGGCCGCAGTCGGATTTTGGATTTTCCAAACAACGACTTCGTGAAATACAACAGCATTTGCTTCAAATCGGCAAAAGACACTTTTTCATCTATATAAAGACCTTCGATCTGATGAAAAATACAATGCGATCGGGCCGAAATAGCTTCGTTGCGAAATACACGCCCCGGGGAAAGGGTTCGAATGGGAGGGGTATTGTTTTCCATATACCGTACCTGAACCGAAGAGGTGTGCGTTCGTAAAAGAATATCGGGATCCGTTTGAATAAAAAAAGTGTCTTGCATATCCCGGGCAGGGTGGTACTCGGGTAAATTCAAAGCGGTAAAGTTGTGCCAGTCATCTTCAATCTCTGGCCCTTCCGAAATGGAGAAGCCTACTTGTGAAAAAATATCAATAATGCGGTTTCGCACTAATGACAGAGGATGACGACTCCCTATTTCAAGAGGAAAAGCAGGACGAAAAGGATCGGCAATGGTTCCCGTTTGGTTTCCTTGAAAAGTTTGTGTTTGCAAAGCCTTTACCTTGTCCGCAACGGCCTGTTTTAGTGTATTGAGCAGTTGACCATACTCTTTTTTCTCAGCAGGAGCCACTTCTCGAAAAGCCGCAAATAAGGCATTGAGAATTCCTTTTTTTCCAGCATACGCAATGCGGAATGCTTCAACGGCTTCCGTGCTGTCTGCCTCAAAGGTCTCGACAGTTGCTAGATGTTTTTTCACCGGGTCTATCATGCAGCAAAAATAAAGGTTTTATTGGATCAAACCACGCTCTAAAAAATAATCCACAATGGCTGATTTCATTAAAATTCCCTGCTCCCCAGGCTTGAGGTTTGGAAGTGCTTCTAACAGTTCAAAATGGGGCCATCCATCCGGGTCGTAGTATTCAAAACGATAGTAGCCATAGGGTTCCAAAACACGACAAATACCAATGTGTATCAAATTGACATTGTCATTTTTTTTAAAATGCTTGTCCAATTGACCCAATTCCTGCAAACCGATCAAATACAAAACCCCCTCAACATCAAGGGGTTCCCCATCAGAAAAACGATCTGTAAGAAGAGAAATCAATGCTTCCCAATGTTCTTTGACTTGGTTTGGTTTTGAGGATACTGACATACGGATACGAAGATAGTCCTTTTCTGTACTATTGTGGAATCCCAAAAAAAATCCCAACTTGCCGTTCATGACAGTTAACCCCATTGATTTAATTCTCTGTATTTTACTTGGATACGGTGCCCTTCAAGGTTTTCGGAAAGGGCTTTTGGTTGAAGTAGCCTCCCTAGCCGCTCTGGTCTTTGGGCTTTGGGGTGCCTTTTTCTTTGCCGATTGGGCCAAAATCTATATCGAATCTTACATAAGCCTCAACCCTGCCGTCCTTAATGCTGTATCCTATCTATTGGTGTTTGTTGCGATTGTCATTGGCATTTCTTTGGTAGCCAAGGCCGTCACAAAAGTCATTCAACTTGTCGCGCTGGGTTTTTTGAACCGTATTCTAGGAAGCGTCTTTGGAGCACTAAAAGTAGGCATCTTGCTTAGTGCGGTATTGGTTGCCATTCAACGTGTCAATTTCCTTATTACGCTAATCGATCCAAGCCTTATTGAGGCATCGGTATTGTATGAGCCGCTATTAGACTTGGGTAGTTTAATTTTTGATTGGGTGATGACTTCTGATTCTTTGGGAGAACTCCCCAGTAATTTGGTGTAATACTTTACAAAGACCGAATGTTGGCATCTGAGACCCAGCCTTCTGCACCATTAGCAATTCGTATCTTTTGCCACTCTTGAAACTGCTCTAGGATTTGAACCTTGGTTCCCTCATGCAAAGTAAATTGAATTTCGGAGCGACGATTGGGTTCATTATTTACCTCAATTCGTTCAGAAAAAACAATCCCATACTGTTCTGACTGAAGTTGGCTGTTTTTTGTGTTAGCTGCAAAATAAGCGGCAATTCCCAAAGTCCCAAAAAGCAATGCTGAGACAAAAAGTTGTTTTTTGACCCGAGAAGATTGAAACCATAAATAGCCTGTCATAAAAAGGGCAAACAGCCAAAACAATAAGAGGCTTAACCACGTCCAATGCTGCAAACTCAATACGGATAAAAACTTGGATTGAAACTGTGCTACTTGCGTCTGCGGCAGTTCTTCAATGGCATCCACTGTCATGTTTTTAGCAAAAAGAATATTGTTGTTCAAGTCCGGATCATCGGGAGCCAAGGCCAGCCCTTTTTCAAAATAGTATATGCTTTCCGCCACGGCATTCATACGGTAATAAACACTTCCTAGATTGTAATACAAGGCAGCACTGTGTTCGCCCTCTTCCAATGATTTTAGATAGGCTTCTACAGCTTGTTTGTAAGCAGCATTGGTGTAGGCGGTATTGCCTTTTTGAAACCATTCTTCAGCGGTTTGGGCATTTCCCTGATAAAGCCCTAGGCCCAACAAAAGCATCCCAAAAAAAGTGAAATTCAGTCTCATAACTTTCGATCTATTTGTGTGATTGTCCGAACGGCCGCTTCATAGTCGTTCTGTATTTGCACCTCTGAAGAAGGTGCATAACGCGCCTGCTCACAGTTGCCTAATAAGGCTACAAAGCCTTTTGACAAGTCGGCATCAACACCTTTATCCCGAAGAAGCGTTTCGATCGTTTCTTTATTAAAATCAGTCGTTTCGATTTTCAACTTAGACTTCAAATAGTTGTGTAAGGCCGCTTCCAGTGCCTCGTAAAACAGGGTCTTGTTTACACTGTTTTTCTTTGCCCTAGCTAAGAATCTTCGGGCCCTTTTACTCGCTGCTTTCTGTTTTTGGGATTGCACATCCGGCACATGGGATTGCTGCCAACGACGCAATGGAATCATCATCAATAAAAGAAAGATAGGACTAATCAAAAGCAAATAAAAACGTTTCGTTCCCCATAGCGGCTGCGAATTCATCTGCTGCCATTGGGCTTTGAGCTTGATAAACTTAAAGTTGGCATTGGTTGTTGGAATCACATTGGAGGGAGTAGACTGTGGAGCGTTGCCATTGGTCGCCAAAGGCCCTTCAAAGACATCCACTACAAAGTTCTGCGAAACGGCTTTTTCATAGCGTTTTGTTTTGGGGTTAAAATAGCTAAACGTCAACGGACTAATGGGGTATTTCCCTTGATACTGGGGAACAATCGTATAGGTATCTTGGATGGTGCCTTGCATCCCACGTAAACTGGTTTTTACATCTTCCTTGTGCTCGGGTTCATAGACCTCTAGTGTGTTGGGGACTTTAAGCTTTGGAAGCTTAAAAAGGGTAAGATTCCCTGATCCAGACACTTTGATTCGCGCTTGAAAAGATTCAGAGGCTTTAAGCATTTTTTTGTTGAGCAAAACATCAAAATTGAAATCCCCAACAGCTCCGGTAAAATCATCGGGTTTGCCTTGTTCGGGTAAGGGCTTAACATTTAGGCGTAATTCCCCTGCCGTTACCACACGATTGACTTGTCGCATGATCCGATCTCCAAAAAAATCCCGGCGATTGGTCGGCAATTCCGCCGTCACATTAAGGGTAAGGGGTTCCAAAACCAACTTGCCCGTTTTTTGGGGATATAAGACTGTTTTACGCCACACCACGACATTGTATGCCTCTCCCTTGTAGGAGCCTTGCTCAATCCGAAGTTGAGGGATTTTAATGTTTTGACTCCAAAAATCAACAAACTTTGGGCTTTCCATTTCTCTGGGAGCCTGTGATATTTTGATGGGATTCCGAAAGTATAATTTATACTGAACTGTTACCCGCTCGTTTAAATAGGGATTCCGTTTGGAGACCTCCGCCACCAAGTGCATATTCTGATCAGCGAGGTACTCCACGCTGTTAGGATCTTTGGGCATGGCTACGGCCTCTGTAACTTGGACTTGTAGTGGAGTGGTTTTATACTGCTCACCTCCTATGTCCACCGTGGCTTGTTTGATGGTCAACTGCCCTTTTCGCATCGGGGTCAAAAAGTAGGTGAAGGACTTGGAAAAACTTCGCCGTCCGTTTACATACGAATTGCTGATTGACTGGTTGGGCCCTCCCATCACTCGGAAACCTTCGAACTTCGGTGGTGTAAAATTGTCGCCGTTTTCATTCATCACAAAGTCGACCCGTAAACGCTCGTTTATCCCAAGTTTTTTGTTACTCACTCGTGCTTCGAAAGAAACCTGTCCCCAAAGCTGGGGCGCTGCCAATAGCAGTAGCCCGAGTTGGAGCCAATATCGAAAATGTAAAGCTCGTTGCATCTTACCAGTCCTTCTTTCCTTTTACAGGAGTTCCTTTTACTTTTTTAGCTTTGATTTTATCTTGCACTTTTTTCTCCTGATTATTCATCGCCTCTAAAAGGCTTTTAACCTGCTGGGGCGAGAGTTGTCCTTCTTTAGGCTTAGGAGGCTGTTGCGGATTGGGCTTGTCATCTTTTGAATCGTTCTCCTTGGGGTCATTCTTAGAATCCTTGCCTTCGTCCTTATCTTTATCACTGTCTTTTTCATCCTTTTTGGCATCATCACCCTCTCCTTTTTGATCGCCTTCCTGTTCCTTTTTGTCGCCCTTATCTTGATCTTTTTCAGAATCTTGGTCTTTATCCTGATCCTTATTTTGATCCTTGTTCTGGTCTTTATTTTGATCTTTGTTTTGTTGGTCTTGCTGCTGTTTTTCTTTCTCTAACAACTTTTTGGCCAAGGCGTAGTTGTAACGGGTTTCTTCGTCTGCAGGGTTGTTGCGCAACGCATTCTTATAGGCTTCTACCGCCTTGGCATAGTCTTTTTGCTCCATGCTTACATTCCCCATATTGTGAAAAGCCTGATGCCGCTCTGCACGGTTCGCTGTTTTTTTCTGCGTTTCAAAATAGCGTTGTGAAGCCTCGTCAAAATCACCCGATTCGTAATGATTATTCCCTAAGTTATAAAGGGCTTCAATGCGATTGGGGCTGTCGGAAAGCGCCTTTCGGTATTCCATCTCAGACACTACAGCTTCCTTATTTTTCAACAACTCATTGGCCGCCGCAATCGTATTGGACACTTCTGATTGCTGGGACCATCCCCAGCTAAAAAAGACCAAAAAAACCCAATATTGTTTTTTCATGATGAATAATAGACGGTTTTCGATTTTATGCATCTTTTTTCGTGTGCTGTTCTGTCATACTGGTTTCATTGAATAAATTCAATCGCTTTATCCATTGGGTTTGGGTTGAAAAAACCAAACGTTCTGCCAAAATTAAGAGGAATGCTGCAAATAGAAAAGCTTGAAATTGATCCTTATAACTCACAAACTTCTTGGCTTCAAACTCTTTTTTATCCATTTCTTTGAGACGTTCACTCACAAAATCCAATACCGCTTGGGTATTGTTCCCGTCTTGGTAGGCACCGCCCGTTGCTTCTGCGATTTGTTCTAGCATGGCGCTATTTCGTTGGGTAACAACTACTTCGCCTTCCAAGTCTTTTTTATAGCTTTCGACAATTCCGTTTTTTTTCAGGGGAATAGGAGAACCGGCTTCGGTTCCTACGCCCAAAGTAAAGATAGTGATCCCTGCCGCCGCTGCACGGTTGGCTGCTGTGACACCTTCTTCGGAATGATCTTCTCCATCAGAAATCAGAAAAACCACTTTATTGGTTTGTGCGGCATCGTCAAAAAAGGTAGCTGACAAATCCAAAGCGGCATCAATAGCGGTTCCCTGTGAGGATAGCATCTCGGTATTCAATCCCTGTAAAAACATCTTAGCCGCTCCATAATCAGTGGTAATCGGCAATTGGGGGACAGCTTGTGCCGCATACGCAATAATGCCCACGCGATCACTCGCCAAACGATTGATGATCGCCGAAACCAAACGCTTGGATTTTTCCAATCGGTTGGGGGCAATGTCCTCGGCCAACATACTTTTCGAAACATCTACAGCAAAAACCAAATCAACCCCTTCTCGGGTCACGGTCTCCAATTCCGTACCTATTTTAGGATTGACCAGACCGCCAACCAGAATGGCCACCGCCAACGTTAACATAAAGAGTTTGAGTCGGGGTTTGAATTTAGAACGATTGGGGCTTAATTTCTCCAACAACTCTGGGCCTCCTAATTGCAATTGGCGTCTTTGCTGCCATGACACATAGATCCATTCTCCTAGCCACAGCAACGGAAGTAGTGCAAGTACATAGAGGTAAATGGGAAGATCGAGTTGGTACATTATATAAAGCTTTTAAAAAGGGTTCTCCGCAACAGCCATTCCAGTACCAACAATACCAATGCAAGCAGGGCTAACGGACGGTATTTTTCTTCAAAATTGTAGTATTTGAATTCTTCAATTTCTGTTTTTTCTAATTTATTTATTTCCTCATAAATCTCTACCAAACGCTGGTTATCAGTGGCTCTAAAATAAAGTCCTCCTGTGGTTTTGGCAATGGTTCGTAGCAATGCTTCATCAATCTCTACTTTGGTCAGGCCGTACTGGAATTTTCCATTGGGTAATACCCCAATGGGGGCTTTCGCAGTGCCATTACTCCCCAAACCAATGGTATAGGTTTTGATATTGTACTCCACAGCCAACTCTGCGGCAATCCGTGGATCAATGAACCCAGAATTGTTGACACCATCTGTCAACAAGATAATCACTTTACTTTTGGCGCGACTGTCCTTCAATCGGTTTACGGCCGTTGCCAATCCCATTCCAATGGCTGTACCATCTTCAATCAGCCCTTCAAAATTAATCTCTCGAAGGCTCTTTTTTACAATATTCTTATCACTGGTGATGGGTGTCTTGGTATAACTTTCTCCCGCATAAACCACCAATCCGATCCGATCACTAACACGGTTCCCGATAAAGTCGCTGGCTACTCTTTTGAGGGCAGTGAGGCGGTTGGGTTTCAAATCCTGTGCTAGCATACTCGAAGAAACATCAATAGCCATCACAATATCAATGCCGCTATTGGTGACCGTGCGTGTGGAGACGTCTTTGGTCTGAGGGCGAGCCAGAGCAAGGATCAAAGTGGAAAGAGCCAAAAACCGAAAAACCAATAATAAAAAACGGAAACGCGCCAGGCCACGATGCTTTTTGGCAAAACCTCCCAAGGACGACCATCGGAGTTGTGGTTGGGATTGACTACGTGTCATGTACTCCCACACCAACCAAAGTGGCAAGACTGTAAACAGCCATAAGTAATTGGGGTTCGCAAAGTAGATTCCGTTTAGCACTGCTTACAATTCTTTTATGAGTTCCACACTGTTCACAATTCGTTCTTCCAGTCCGCTTCCATAGCGGTCTTCTTTCCCATACATCAGCGTGATTTCTATTTTTCCCTCTTCAAAATCAAAAATCAAACTGGTATAGTTGTTACGAATTCGCTGATTTTCCCCTTTTCTTGGATAGTCAAGTGTCCCGTAAATCTTTAAGGCCGGGATGCCCGAGGCCGTGGTGATCACTTCCGAATTGATCAAGATATTGGTTGCCCCTAGCTTCTGATAATTCTCGATGGTGGCATCAATAATCGCCTGTACTTCGACTTCGGTAGCCACATTGGGTGATGAATTCTCTTCTTTGGATTCGGCTTCTTTTTTGGGTTTTTCGCTGAACTTCATGGCCATAAAAAAGACATCGTCAGGAGTTCCTAGAACAAAATGCTTAAAGACATTCGCGTCCATCGATTCTACCCTCTTTAGAACACGAGGCGTAGACATGCGAATCGGAGGGGTCCCATACATGCTGGTAACCCATTGATTATTGTCTAATTTTTTGGTTGGATAGCCTACAAGAGTATCACGAACGGGATAGTATCCGTAATACAAAACCGAGCTTGTAAAAGTAATAAGGAGCAGTCCCAGAGCCGTCAACCCTATAATTCGGATCCGCTTTTTGAGTTTTTGCTGGCGGAGCAACTTCTGATAGGCCGCTTTTTGTTGCATTTCTTCAAAAGTAGGCTTGGGCAGTCCTTTTTGAGTATCAATGACCACTTCTTCGACCAGTTCTCTGTCGATGGCGGCAATCCCGTGTTCGGGAAGAGAACGGGCAAACTTAACTAAGTCTGCTGTGCCCAAGACTCGTTTCAGATTTTTAAGGGTCTCCGTTTGGAGGGTGATTTTTCCCGCATCTTGTAGCAGTTCTAATTTTTGTAAAAGCTCATCAGAAGTGCTTTCCAATGCATCAACCTTGGCTTCTTCTTCCAAATAACGTCGAACGATATCCGTAAGCTTGGAATAATATGATTTAAATTCTTCTTGATTGGATGGGATTCGAGCTTCTAGAGATTTTAGGTCATGGAGTGCCTGATCAAAAGGAGGAAGCTGCTGCTCTCGTTCTCTTTTTCGTTTTTGCAAAACAAAATAGGAATAGAATCCTCCGAGTCCCAAAATAAGAATCAACAAAGCCCACAAAAGGTTTCGAATCCATTTGTCATAATTTCGTTCCACTTCGATCAAGGGCTTGATCGCATACATTTTCTGCTTTAGGGTGTCCACCACCACATCGCGAACTTCAACTTCAATGGAATCGGAAAGCAACGATTGGCCATTGACAATAATCCGCTGTTGCGGCATCCAATAGCGTCCAGAATCAAACTGAATCAGTGCATATTTCTTCGTGTATAAATAGTGTGTTTGCGCTTTAAGGGTGTCCATTGGGAAATCCTCAATGATCTCAAAAGGTAAAAAAGACGTTCGTTCGGGGAAAAGTACTTGGTCCGTACTATCTGCTTTGATCTGTAGGGTATAGTTAAGTTGTGCCCCAATGAGAACTGACAATGAATCAACGGCAGTAGTCAGTTCAGCACGAGGGGTCTGTGCTCCACTGCTAAGGCAGCATAGCAAAGTCAATGCACTAAATAGTAATGGTTTCCTCATACACGTGCTTTGAAATAGCCCAATAATTTTTTGACATAACTTTCATTGACCGAACATGCAATGGTTCCCGCACCGTTTTTCTGATGGAGCGAAGCAAAAGCTTCTGCCTGTTCTTGGTAGTACTTTTCGTAGGCGAGCCGCAGCGGTTTGGATTGGGTATTGATCCACTGCATTTGTCCTGTCTCACCATCTTTCATGGGCACCAAGCCCAAGTTGGGAATTTGCGCTTCTCGAGGATCATACAAACGAATGCTGGTGAGATCGTGTTTTTTGGCTGCTATACGAAGGGTTTTTTCATAATCCGTAGGACCTATAAAATCCGAAAGCATAAATACGATGGCTTTCTTTTTCAATACCGCCGACACAAATTCATAGGCTCGCGCCACGGAAGTTCCTTTTTTCTGTGGTTCAAACTCCAACATCTCTCTGATAATCCTAAGGATGTGAGAACGTCCTTTTTTGGGAGGTATGTAAAGTTCAATGTCTTCTGAGAATAAAACCAAGCCCACTTTGTCATTGTTTTGCAAGGCTGAGAAAGCAAGGGTTGCGGCAATCTCGGTCAACACTTCTTTTTTAAATTGCAACTGGGTGCCAAAATATTCAGAGCCACTCACGTCAACCACTAATAGCAACGTGAGTTCTCGTTCTTCTTCGAACACTTTTACAAAGGGTTCTTGATACCGAGCCGTCACATTCCAATCAATAGCACGAACATCATCCCCGTACTGATATTGGCGTACTTCGCTAAAGGTCATTCCTCGTCCCTTAAAGGTACTGTGGTATTCCCCGCCAAAGACGTTGTCACTCAAACGCCGGGTTTTGATTTCGATTTTACGAACCTTTTTTAAAAGTTCTTTGGTATCCATAAATATATTTAGTGTTGCAAGTACGGTCTAGGGCACCTCCACTTCGTTGATGATTTGATCAATCAAATCTTCCGTTGTGATATTTTCAGCCTCGGCTTCATAAGTCAACCCTATCCGATGGCGTAGCACGTCCAGCACCACAGCACGAACATCCTCTGGAATCACATAACCACGATGCTTCAAAAAGGCATTACACTTTGCTGCCACTGCCAAATTGATGCTTCCCCTAGGGGAGGCGCCAAAATTAATTAATGGCTTTAGTTTCTCTAGGCGATAGCGCTCCGGATAGCGTGTGGCAAAGACGATGTCCAAAATATACTTTTCGATTTTCTCGTCCATATACACCTGTCGCACCGTGTCTTGGGCTGTGGTGATTTGCTTTGGAGTGACCACGGCTTTGATTTTTTCATGGGATCCCGCTAGATTGGAACGGATAATCAATTGCTCATCATCCAATTTGGGATAGTCGATAACCGTTTTGAGCATAAATCGATCCACTTGCGCTTCAGGAAGTGGATAGGTACCCTCCTGCTCCACGGGGTTTTGTGTTGCCATCACCAGGAAAGGTTTGGGCAGTTTAAAGGTGGTATCCCCAATGGTTACTTGTTTTTCCTGCATGGCTTCTAGCAGTGCTGATTGAACCTTAGCGGGGGCACGATTGATCTCATCGGCCAAAACAAAATTGGCAAAAATGGGCCCTTTTTTGATCGAAAAGTCGTTTTCTTTTACGTTGTAAATCATGGTTCCTACCACATCTGCGGGAAGCAAATCCGGAGTAAACTGAATACGGCTAAATTGTCCTTTAACCGCTTGACTCAGTGTGTTAATTGCTAAGGTTTTGGCCAAACCAGGGACGCCTTCCAGCAGAATATGCCCTTGACCAATTAAACCAATCAACAGTCGTTCGACCATTTCTTTTTGTCCAACAATGACTTTATTGATCTCTAATGTTAGCAGATCAATGAACGCACTTTCTTGTTGAATTTTTTCATTCAATGCGTTCATATCTACGGTTTGTTTTGTCTCACTCATAGGGTTCCTAGTTTTTAGGTGTCCAAAAATGCTAAATATATTTAGTAGCTGTTGTTAATAATTGGTTAAAAAAAGCGGCGAAAGCCTATTAGCTAGGGGCTAATTGTCACTAATTTAGATGGGAAAAAGAAAGTGAAAAAGCAGATGAAATCAAAATTTTCAAGAATTATTTCAGGAACCATGACTTGGGGGCAATGGGGAAAGCAGTTGTCTGAAAAGGAAATGACGGGACTGATTGAGACTACTTACGAACTGGGAATCAACACCTTTGACCATGCCGATATTTATGGCGGCTATACCACAGAGGCCGAGTTTGGAGCTGCTTTTGCGCAAAGTGCCGTTGCTCGTGAACAGGTGGCTTTTATCACCAAATGTGGGATTCAATACCCCAGTGACGCCCGTCCTTTGAAGGTCAAACACTATGATTATACTCCCGAACACCTTCGGTTTTCGCTATCCAATTCTCTTCAGAATTTACAGACGGACTATATTGATTTGTTGTTGTTACACCGACCCAGTCCACTGATGGATGCTGCAGCAATTCACAACACGCTAGAGACCTTGATGAAGGAAGGGAAAATCCGAGCCTTTGGCGTTTCCAATTTCACCCCCTCTCAAATAGATTTACTAGGCACCAAACCACAGGTCACGTGGAATCAGATTGAATGTTCCTTAACACATACCGATGCCCTGACCAACGGAGATTTGGATTATTGCCAGACCCATGATATTGGTGTGATGGCTTGGAGTCCTTTGGGTAGTTATTTTAAAGACGATAACCCAACCCAGCAACGCCTGCGCCCATTACTCAAAGAATTACAAAAGACCTATGCCGCCACTGAGGATCAATTACTGCTGGCATGGCTGATGCAGCACCAAGCCACTATTTATCCAGTGGTGGGAACCACTCAGCCCGAACGTTTGAAACAAAGCCTTGCGGCTGAATCATTAACCCTTGATATTCAAGATTGGTTTCGATTGTATGAAGCCAGTCGAGGACATCGTGTTGCGTGAATTTTTATGACAAAAACCGTTTTAATCACTGGAGCAAGTAGCGGAATTGGCTGGGCCACCGCAGAAAAATTGGCCGCCTTAGGCTATCAAAGCATTCTTTGTGGCCGCCGAGAGGAACGACTCAAAGAACTGCAACAATCCCTCCCTGCCACTTCGCATATTCTTTGTTTTGATGTAAGCGATCGTACTGCCGTATTCCAAGCCATAAAACAGATCCCCGAAGCATTCCAACAAATCGATCTGCTGATCAACAATGCAGGAAATGCCCATGGATTGGACGTTTCCCATGAGGCCAATCTGGATGATTGGGATGCTATGATTGATGGAAATGTCAAAGGCTTGCTTTATGTCACCAAAGCTGTGCTTCCGCAAATGATTGAACGCCGGAGTGGACAAATTATCAATGTCGGTTCCATTGCTGGTAAAGAAGCCTATCCAAAAGGCAATGTTTACTGTGCCAGTAAAGCCGCTGTTGACAGTTTTACTCAAGGACTTCGGGTAGATACCAATCCCTATGGATTGCGAATTGGTGCCATTCACCCCGGTTTGGTAGAAACCGAGTTTTCAGAAGTCCGATTTAAAGGAGATCATCAAAAAGCCGAAAGTGTTTACAGTACCATAACGGCTCTAACCGCTGCCGATGTCGCGGATGCCATTGCATATATGGCTGAGGCACCTCCGCATGTGACCCTTGCCGATGTTACTTTACTACCCACTGATCAAGCCAGTGCTTATGTGATCAATCGTCGGTCATGATCAACAAACGGCTGCTCATCAAGGCCCTTTTGGCCCACAATGATGAAAACAGCTTTTATGACAAAAAGCTCAAAATCAACTTGAGCCACAAAGAAGGGAAGGCCAAATTTCTCAAACACGTCTGCGCCTTGTCCAACAGCAACCCTGCGAATAATTCCTATATCGTGATTGGTGTTTCCGATCAACAAAATAAGATTGTGGGGGTCGATTTTTTTGATGACAGTAAGTTGCAAAACCTTGTCAATGCCTATTTGGAGAATCCCCCTCGGGTGATGTATGAAAACATTCCCTTTCCCCATCTTCCGATTGGGAAAGTGGTCGGTTTGGTAACGGTTTTTCCCAACAATCAACTCACCGCCCTGCGGAAAAATATTTGGAAATATTACGGCGGCAGTGTGTTTGTTCGGGAGGGGAGCATCTCCCAACCCAAGGTGTTCGGAATTACGATTAAAGACACCAATTCAAGCTTGGTGGAAACCATTCAACAACAAGCCCAAAATAACATTCAACTGACCTTGGATGGTGTGGTAGATTTCCTTAATCAACACCAAGGCGATCGAATACACGCGCAGTATTTGGTCTTTAAAGAAACCTTTATTCTTTGCTGGGCCGGGATTGAAAAAAATGTAAAAGGCGTCCGCTACTATTCGCGGGTGGATATTGAACTGATTAACGAACAGGTCAAACTTTTTTATTCCAATCTGGATGAAGTGGAAATTGCTTGGACAGACAATGCCTTCACTATCACAGAGTATGTTCAACTGGGAGTGCAGGATCGACTGCGTTTTTTCCCTTTGGAAGAAGTCGCGATTGAATTTGAAGAAAATGGTTCCTACCAACTGCATACACGACTGCTTTTTGAGCCGCCCCAACTGGATCGAAAAACCCTCTTGCACCGCTACAATGCGAACAATGCCCTCCTGGATAAATTGGAAAAGAAAATAGCCCTAAGCTTGACCGAACAAGAAGATCTGTATCAACTTTCTTCCAGCTATATGCTCTGCTACCTTAACCTTATTCATGAAGCCAAAGAACAGCTTCAACGGGCACGTCCGCTTCTAAAAAACCAAGGGAATGCCGTTTATGAAACCTATAAGGAAACACAACGGATCTTACGAAAAATCAAATACAATTAGGGTTGGTATGAACTTTTCTAGGGGAAATAAATCTTAGCCCCTGCAAACGGTTTTGTGTATGATGGCGTAGGCTGTGTTTAACAGCTACAAATATTACACCCATCCAATAATCCCAGCCGTTTTCTTTTTTATCTCCCGTGATATTCCATGTTTGGTAAAGTGTCGTTATTTTTTAAGTATTTATCAAACCCATTGATTTTCAACCCATCACTTAAATACGTTATCCCATAAACATCAATACTGTCCAAATATTTGTATGCTTTCTTCCATTCTTTTTCCCCATTTTCATCTTCTACCAATCTCGGATAAATGGGATATTTTGACCAATCGGAAATCAATCTTTTACTTATAAGTAGTTCATTCGATTGCCCTTGACAATTGGAAAACAATAGCGTTTTTAGAATTAGTTTGATATACTTCATTGTATGATTTTCGCTTTATTATTTGATAAATGCACGAAACATCACCCCCTATAAAAGTGGTTAAAAAGAAGTAAAGATGACGTATCTTAGCTTTAGGGTATTTGAAGAAAAAAAATCGAACCATCAAAAAGCCATTAATCCTGAGAATAAATTGTAAGATCATCCAATTCATAGTTACCATCGCTAGTGGTTTTTCCGCTACCGGAATAGACAAAGGTAAGTCGTAGATGCGAGACTGAAGGAAGCGTAATCGTTCCCGAATCTACCCATTCTTCGGAGGCTGTCCCTCGACTGGCCAGTGTTGCTGAAATAGGCTGCCAATCTATTGCGAAAGGCGTCTCTGTTGTAGCGTCCCATCGGGTGGTATAAAAAATCTGAAGACGGCTCGCGTCTCCAAACGCCACCGAAGTTCGAAAGCGTAGCATGGGGTTTGAAAGCGATCGTAAATCCCATTCTGGGGAGATCAGCCAACTGATAGAAGTTTCATCCCCCGATCGATAGGAACCGATACGAGCGGACTGCCCCAAAGAATTTTCATCCCGATAGACTTCCCAATCTAGAGACCCGGCTTCTCGCCATTGAAGCCATCCGGCTTCGTCTATTTTTCCAAGGCGAAACGTTTCAAAATGCTCCCCATAAAAAGGATCACAACGTGCTTGTTCAAAGTCAACCGACAAGGGTGTGTTGAGCTGCACTTCCGTCTGTTCGTCATAATAATCCCGCGTCAGAATGCCCTTCAAAGTACCCGCTCCAGAAGGTACTGTCTGTGCTTTAAAACCCGAATAGGTGCTTGTGCGGACAAAAACCGTTTGATAGCCGTCACAATACTCCAAAACACGAGCCCCGTCATAGCGATCAAAAGCCTCACTCGCCCAAAAAGGCTTGGGAAGTCTCGCTTATCGAGACCAATGGTTTTTATTCGATCAAATCCTTCTATCCCCGGCTTGGCTAAAAGACCCTAACTTCTTTTATCTTCAAACTAAAATTTTTAATCCCCCTTGGCTTCGAACTATGCAGGTTCGTTACAAGGGATACCCCTATCGCACAAATCGTTCGGGAGGTTTTCTAAAAGGGTATTCCGATCATTTTCCCGTTTATATCCTTTTGGGGCTTAAAAAGTCCTAACGGTCAAGTATGTTCTTCGTCTGAAATCTCTGGATAAAGGAAGTGATTGTATGGGAACCTTTGAACATGTAAGGCGCGCACTTCTTTATAAACGCGATCCCGAAAAGACTGTAGATTTGTTTTGTTGAGTGCAGAAATAAACAATGCTTGTCCGTTGGTTCGACTCATCCAAGTAGCTTCCCACTCGGCAATACTGTAATGTTTGGAACTGCGCTCAATTTGCAAATCGTCCTGATCAAAAGGCGAGGCTTCGTAAACATCAATCTTATTGAAAACCATCAATGTGGGTTTATCCAAGGCCTTAATATCTCCTAAAATCTCATTCACCGAGGCAATATGTTCTTCAAAGTTGGGATGGGAAATATCCACCACATGAATCAGTAAATCCGCTTCTTGAACTTCATCAAGAGTGCTTTTAAAAGATTCGACCAACTGGGTAGGGAGCTTGCGAATAAAGCCTACGGTATCACTCAACAAAAAAGGTAAGTTTCCAATGACCACTTTTCGGACGGTGGTGTCTAAAGTGGCAAATAATTTGTTTTCAGCAAATACCTGACTTTTAGCAACCACATTCATCAGAGTCGATTTCCCCACATTGGTATATCCGACCAAAGCCGCACGAATCAAGCTCCCTCGGTTTCCGCGCTGGGTACTCATCTGCTTGTCAATCGTTGTTAGTTTTTTCTTCAATAGCGAGATCTTGTCTCTAACAATACGACGGTCGGTTTCAATTTCCGTTTCTCCAGGGCCTCGCATTCCAATCCCTCCGCGTTGTCGTTCTAAGTGCGTCCAAAGTCCCTTGAGTCGCGGGAGTAAATATTGGTATTGTGCCAATTCTACCTGAGTTCGGGCATAGCTAGTTTGAGCACGTTGGGCAAAAATGTCCAGGATCAACCCCGTACGATCCAAAATTTTGCATCGCAGCAATTCTTCAATATTACTCTGCTGTGCTGGCGTCAACTCATCATCAAAAACCACGGTGGTCACCTCATGCTCTTTGACAAAGTCAGCAACCGTTTGCATTTTTCCACTCCCAATAAATGTTTTTGGATTGGGGATTTGAATGTTTTGTGTAAATCGTTGTAGTACTTTCCCCCCAGCGGTGTAGGCCAAAAACTCCAATTCATCCAAATATTCCTTGGACTGCGTCGCATTTTGCTGAGACGTAACGATTCCTACTAAAACTGTTTTTTCGTAAGTGAGTTGATTTTTTTCAATCATGGGTCGGCTTCCATTTTTCTAGGGTGAGCTTTTGTCCGTCGAATACGGCATAGGTAAAATGATGGATCCAATCACCTGTATTGACATACAATGCGTGCTGGCCTATCGGAATCTCTAGTGGTAAATGACGGTGTCCAAAGAGAAAAAAATCAAAAGGTTTTTGCTCTCGTTTTCGGTGACAATATTGCGCCAACCATTCGTTTTCAGCTCCCTGAAATTGAACATTATCATCTCCTGAAATCAATCGATTACGGACCGATAAATATTGAGCCAACCGCACCCCAATATCGGGATGCAACCATCGAAATAACCATTTGGACAATGGGTTTACAAAAAGTTTTTTCATTCGCTTATAGCCCTTGTCTCCGGGACCTAGTCCGTCGCCATGACCGATTAGAAACTGCTTGTTATTGATCGTAAATTCTTGCGGTTTATGATAGACAGGGATGCCGAGTTCTTGTGTGAAATAGTTGCGCATCCATAGATCATGATTCCCAACAAAATAGTGTATTTCAAGACCTGTATCGGCTAATTGCGCCAATTTTCCTAGCGTCCGGACAAAGCCTTTGGGTACTACCTTTTGGTATTCAAACCAAAAGTCAAACAAGTCCCCCATCAAAAACAGAATCGCTCCGTCTTCGGCTACTTGATCCAACCATTGGATAAAAAGAGTTTCTCTTTCTCGACTTTCTTTATACGTGGGCGCACCCAAATGTTGATCGGAAGCGAAGTAAACACGTTGATGTGATGGAATTGTCCGTTGCATTGCCTTAGCAAAGATAGCGATTCTCTAGCCTAAGGCCTGCTCCAAATCAGCAATCAAATCAGTACTATCTTCAATCCCTACACTCAGACGAATCAAACCGTCCACCACGCCTTGTTCTTCTCGCATGGCTTTAGGAATGCTAGCGTGTGTCATGCTGGCGGGATGTCCTGCCAGACTTTCTACACCGCCCAGGGATTCAGCGAGGGTGAACAGTTCCAGCTTGCGAAGAATTTCTTTGGCTCTTTCAAAATCGACATCTTTAGAAACAAAAGACAGCATGGCGCCAAAATCACGCATCTGTTTTTTGGCTGTTGCGTGCTGTGGATGGCTTTCAAAACCGGGCCAATAAACGCGTTCCACCTTAGGATGTGCAGCCAAATACTGTGCGATTTGAGCCGCATTTTCACAATGACGTTGCATTCGCACAGATAGGGTCTTGATCCCTCTAAGGGTCAAAAAACTATCCATAGGCCCTGGAACGGCACCGCTTGCATTTTGAATAAAGGCCAATTGCTCGTGCAATTCCTCATCATTAACTACTAGAGCTCCCATGATGACGTCGCTGTGTCCTCCCAAATATTTGGTGGCAGAGTGCATGACAATATCTGCACCCAAGTCCAAAGGTTGTTGGAGATAGGAAGATGCAAATGTGTTATCTACAGCTATTAATATATTTTTCCCTTTGACCATTGCAACATAAGCTTCAATATCCACTACCTGCATCATAGGATTGGTTGGTGTTTCGATCCAAATCAGCTTTGTCTTGTCATTGAGTTTTTCCGCAACCCTCTGGGGGTCTGTCAAATCCACAAAATGAAAACGAATGCCCATTCCTTCAAAAATCTTGGCAAAAAGACGATAACTGCCTCCGTACAAATCATTGCTTGACAATACCTCATCTCCAGGTTGGAGCAATTTGATGACCGCGTCGATAGCCGCTAAACCCGAAGCAAAACACAAACCGTATTCACCATTTTCAATACTGGCCATACTTTTTTCCAAAGCTGTCCGAGTCGGGTTATGCGTTCGACTGTATTCATAGCCCTTATGGCCTCCTGGTTCTGCTTGCGCATAGGTCGAGGTTTGGTAGATCGGTGGCATTACGGCTCCGTATGCCGGATCAGGTTCTTGACCACCGTGGATGGTCTTGGTGTTGAATTGCATGGGTTTCTTCATGGCCGTTATTTGCTAGCAAATGTATCTTTTTTTGACATTGAAATAATGGCTTACGCAATAAAATAAACGAACTTTGACAACTGAATACCGTAAAAATGAAGGCTTTTTATTATTTAAAAACATGCAATACCTGCCAACGGATATTGGAGACGCTCCAGCTTCCAGACACGGTAGTAATCCGAGAAATTAAAAGTCAGCCCATCACCGAAGCTGAACTACAGCAAATCCATTTGCGAACAGGCAGTTATGAAGCTTTGTTCAGTAAGCGAGCCCGTTTGTATCAAGAACGTGGACTGAAAAACCAAGCCCTATCAGACACAGATTTTAAGAACTTGCTGCTGGAACACTACACCTTTCTTAAACGGCCTGTCTTGATTTGGGAGGATCAAGTTTTTGTGGGAAATAGCAAAAAAACAATCGAAGAAGCATCGAACTGTATTCATGGGTAAGCAAAAAATTCTTGCGCTCTTAGCTGCCTTTGGAGCGACGCTAATATATGGGCTCAATCACACCATTGCCAAGGTCCTTATGCCCGACTACATTGGTGCTTATGGCTTTATCATGCTCCGTTTATTAGGTGCTGGATTGCTTTTTTGGATGATCAGTCCCCTGGGACCCAAAGAAAAAATTCAAACCGAAGACTATCCTCGTTTGTTCTTTAGTAGTCTCTTGGGTATGTGCATCAATATGCTGATGTTTTTTAAAGGACTAGAACTCTCTACTCCTATAAATAGCGGTGTTATAATTACCATCACTCCTATTATGGTTCTGCTGTTGTCTTACTTTTTCCTTAACGAGTCTATTGGCTGGCGTAAAACCATGGGGATTTTGCTGGGTTTTTCTGGAGCTTTGGGATTGACCCTTTTTGGGGCTGAAAGCCAGCAAAACGCCCCAAATATCCCGTTGGGAAACTCCTTATTTTTGATTAACAGTAGCAGCTATGCTGCATATTTGATTCTTGTAAAACCCCTCACTCAAAAATACCATTCTATCACCTTAATGAAATGGTCTTTCCTATTTGGTCTTTTGTTGTCGTCGCCAGTCACATTCGGAGAGTTTCTTGCCGTAAAGTGGGACTCTTTACCCTTTGATGTGATTTGGAGAATGGGCTTTGTTGTGGTAGGGACTTCGTTTTTGACCTATTTGTTTAATGTCTATTCATTGAAAACACTATCCCCTACTACCGTTGGGGCTTTTATTTATTTCCAACCGCTTATTGCGATCCTTTATGCTTTGTTTTCTGAAAACGACTCCCTTGATGGGATAAAAATCGCTGGTACTTTGTGCATACTTACTGGAGTTTATTTAGTTACCAAAAAAAGAAGTCCTAAGTGACTTTGAAGGACGCTTTATAAATTATAATAGAGGGTTCTTTATTTACACTACATATTAGTATATTAGAAAACACATTTAAAAGTACAAATGAAGCGTACGATTGGACTATTAGGAATGGCTTTTCTCCTTTTTTCTTGCGGAGGTGAAGGCAAAAAAGAAAAAAAAGGCTTTGAATACAACCGTGTTCAAAAGACAGAGAAAAAAATCTCTGCCGCTGCTGACAAAGCTCCCGTTGATCTTTCAAACAAGGGAATTGGACCTATTTCAGATTTTGAATTTCCCTCTGACATTGATGCTGATATGGCAGCCACAGGTAGTACTATATTCAAACAAAAGTGTACGGCCTGCCACTATCCAGACAAACGTTTGATTGGCCCAGCCATGACAGGCATCTATGAAAGAAGACATCCTGCTTGGGTTCTCAATATGTTGCTAAATCCTACGGAAATGCTTGAAAAGGATCCTGTCGCAATGGGTTTGTTAAAGGAGTATAACAATGTAATCATGCTCAATCAAAACCTTTCGCAAGAAGAGGCTAGAGCAATTGCAGAATACTTAAGAACGCTATAGAGGATCTATAGCGACCAAGCTTTTCCTCCAGTAGTTTCCATTAAATCCACACAGCCTTTTTGCTGTCCGGGAACGGGTGCGTAGGCCAAAACCTGTTCACCAATATATTCCGATCCTTTGTAGGCATTAACTGCCAAGCTTCGAATTTCTCTAGTCACGGCAAAAGCTGCTGGCTCAGCTTCCAAAACGGTAGCCGCTCCAGATTCATCCGCCGCAATCGCCGCTTCTTGAATCGCTTTCCACCATTGGCTAGCAATCGTTTCAGTGGGTTTAAGATACTTTGCTATCTGACCTTCAATCTCTTCTTTTGTGATAGCATTCCATTCAGATTTTTGATTGTCAGATAAAGTGACCTCTTTGAATTTCTGCAGAGACATTTTTACCTCTTCGATACTTTTATCTTCCACAGCTAAGTCCATGTAGGTGTCTACAAATTGAATCAAATTCAAGTCAGTGGCACCTGGGAGAGCTTCACTGGAAGGCAAAATGATATCCATGATCTCAGCGACCAAGTTTGCCTCATCACTAGTGAGCACCTTTGGGGTCCATCCAGTATTGGATTGACAACTTTGGATTACACTTGAAAGGGCTGGAGTGATGGTGATCGCTCCAAAAGAAAGTCCAATATTTTTTAATGCTTGTCTTCTATCCATGGTCGTTTTGATTAAAGATTCATTTTTTTCAATTCTTTTACAGCATGATCGGCTGCTCGTGCAGTCATTGCCATATAAGTCAAGGATGGGTTTTGATTGGCTGCCGAAGTCATCGCCGCTCCATCAGTCACATATACATTGGGTACCGTATGAATCTGATTATGACCATTGAGAACAGATGTTTTCGGATCACGTCCCATTCTGGCGGTTCCCATCTCGTGAATCCCTAGCCCTAAACTATAGCCGTCATCATAACCACTAACGTTTTTAGCTCCCATTTTTTCGAGCATTTCCATGGCTTGCTGTTTCATATCTTTCCGCATAATTTTTTCGTTTTCACGAATTTCAGCATCAAAGGTCACTGTAGGTAAGCCCCACTCGTCAAGTTTCTCATAGTCGAGATACATTTTATTGTCATGGTACGGGAGTGTTTCTCCAAATCCATTGAGTCCAATTCCCCATTGTCCTGGTTCAAGAATTGCATTTTTATAGGCTTCTCCGTAGGCCGCTTCTTCAGCCGACTGACTCCAGCCCCAACGACTTCCACCTCCTTGGTAGCCATAGCCTCGGATAAAGTCTTTTTGATTGGTCTTTCCACCAAGGTTTCGGAACCGGGGAATGTAAATTCCATTGGGTCGTCTTCCTGTAAAATAGCGATCTTCAAACCCTTCAACAACACCTCGTGCTCCTGTACGGAAATGATGATCCATGATATTATGCCCCAGTTCTCCTGAATCGTTCCCCATTCCATTCGGGAAGCGCTCCGATTTTGACTGCATCAAAATTGAGGTAGAGGCTACAGCAGAGGCACACAAGAAAATCACTTTGGCATAATACTCATGGGTTTCTTTGGTTTCTGCATCGATCAATCGAATTCCAGTGGCGCGTTTATTGTCTGCGTCATAAAGTACTTCGTGGACAATCGAGTTGGGTCGTAATGTCATGTTGCCTGTTGCTTCTGCCGCAGGTAATGTAGAGGAGTTGCTACTAAAGTAAGCTCCAAAAGGACACCCCCGCGCACAGCGATTTCGGTATTGACAGTTCAAACGCCCCAAACCGGGCTTGGTGCCTTCAGTAATATGTGCTACTCTACCAATGGTTACCACACGGTCGTTGTATCCAGAGGCAACTGCTTTTTTCAATTCTTCCTCGGCACAATTGAGTTCCATAGCCTTTAGGAATTTTCCATCGGGAAGCTGTGGCAAACCTAAGTTCTCCCCACTCACTCCTATATACTGTTCTACATAGTCATACCATGGTACGATATCTTTGTAGCGAATGGGCCAATCCACAGCAATACCTTCTTTGGCATTGGCCTCAAAATCAAAATCACTCAAGCGGTAACTTTGGCGGCCCCACATTAGGGATCGTCCTCCTACATGATAACCTCGCAACCAATCAAAAGGTTTTTTTTCATTATAAGGATGCTTGAGGTCATTGACGAAAAAATGCTTTCCAGATTCTCGAGTAGTATAGCCCGAACGTGATTGTTTGGGTTGCTGCTCTCGGGTCTCTTTGGTAATAATGTCTCCCGCTGGATAATCCCACGGATCGTCATTCATTGTAGGATAATCCTCAATATGATTGACCATTCTGCCGCGTTCCAAGACAAGTGTCTTTAAGCCTTTTTCACAAAGTTCTTTTGCCGCCCAGCCGCCGGACATTCCTGTTCCCACAACAATAGCATCAAATTCTTGATTCATTCTGATTGATTTTTTTGGTAAAACTTAAGTAACAGTAAATCCAAATATAGAAGAATTAATTTATCTATTTCACAATGAAACCTCCAAACTTTTTCTAAATTGAAGCGCAGATTGACAAATGGATGAAAAGTCCATAAATCGTTTATAAATACAACATGACTTATGAAAAAAAACAGTTTTTTAACAAACATGAAGCTCCTAGGTTTGAGCTTGTGTTCCTTCGCTTTAATCACTCAATGTGCTCCTGAAAAAAAAGAGCCCTTCTTTAAAATTTCATTAGCCCAATGGTCCATTAATAAAATGGTCAAAGCAGGTACGGTGTCTCAATATGACTTTGCACGCTTGGCTTCCGAATGGGGCTTCGAGGGTATTGAATACGTAAGTCAATTGTATTTTGATGTAGCCGAAGCAGAAGACAAAGAAGCTGCCTTGCAAACTTTTGTTGAAAAAAGCAAAGCAGCATCTGAAAAATACGGCATTCAAAATGTATTGATCATGATTGACCATGAGGGAGACCTATCAGCTCCTGACTCCATCGTTCGTGCCAAAGCGGTTTCTGATCATATGGGATGGGTCAAAGCAGCAGCAGCCTTAGGCTGTCATGCCGTTCGTGTCAACCTCGACGGTACTGAAGATCCTGAAGAATGGCTGGAAACTTCTGTTGCTGGACTTTCGGAATTGGCCCGTCAAGCTGCTGAATACAACATTAATGTTATTGTAGAAAACCACGGAGACCTTTCTTCCAATATTGACCTTTTGATGCAGGTAATCAACACCGTTGACCTTCCCAACTGCGGAACCCTCCCTGATTTTGGAAACTTCTGTATGAAAGGAGCTACAGCCATTCGAGATGCCAGCTGTGAAAAAGTCTATCCGATCTATCAAGGCGTAACCAATATGCTTCCCAAAGCCTTAGCAGTAAGTGCCAAGGCTTATGAGTTTGATGCTCAAGGAGCAGAGATACATATAGACTATACCAAAATGTTGAAACTGGTGCACAATGCAGGATATGCCGGATTTGTTGGAGTAGAATACGAAGGAGACAAACTATCCGAGTCAGATGGTATCAAAGCGACCAAAGCCTTGCTCATCGATGCAGCACAGGCGATAGAATAATAGAATTTGACACCATAAAAAAACCAAAATGAATACGACAACACGACTACAACTCTCCCTGATGATGTTCTTAGAATTCTTCATCTGGGGAGGCTGGTTTGTAACCCTTGGCACCTATTTAGGGAATACTCTTGGTGCTAACGGAGCCGAAACTGGAATGGCTTTTTCCACCCAATCTTGGGGCGCCATCATTGCCCCTTTCTTTATCGGGCTGATTGCCGACCGCTATTTCAATGCTGAGCGCATCCTTGGTATTCTCCACCTGATCGGTGCGGGATTGATGTATCTAATGGCCAATGCGGAAGACTTCGCTGCCTTTTACCCCTATGTGTTTGGCTATATGTTGGCTTACATGCCAACCTTAGCATTGGTTAACTCGGTTTCTTTTTTTCAAATGAAAGATCCAGCCAAAGAGTTTTCCAACATTCGTGTTTTCGGAACCATTGGTTGGATTACCGCAGGACTGGTTATAAGCTATTTCTTTCATTGGGACAGCCCAGCCAATATCACTGCTGGAGCCCTAAAGAATACCTTCCTAATGACCGCTATCGCTTCGGCCTGTTTGGGGCTTTTCAGCTTTACGCTTCCCAAAACACCTCCAGCAAAGTCAGACTCCAAAGAGATCCGTATTGCCGATATATTGGGGCTAGAAGCCTTGAGCCTTCTTAAAGAACGTAACTTTTTGATGTTCTTCATTACTTCTGTACTCATCTGTATCCCTTTGGCTTTCTACTATCAGCAAGCCAATCCTTTTTTGGTTGAGTTAGGAATGCCTAACCCCACTGGGAAAATGACCCTCGGACAAATTAGTGAGGCCTTTTTCCTTTTACTTCTACCCATATTTTTTAAGCGATTTGGGTTCAAAAAAACCCTTTTGGTAGGAATGGCTGCTTGGGCAATTCGATACACCTTATTTGCCTATGGAAATGCTGGAGAGTTGACCTATATGTTATTGATCGGGATTGCACTCCATGGAATTTGTTATGATTTTTTCTTTGTGTCTGGACAAATCTACACCGACTTTAAAGCCGGTGAAAAAGTTAAAAGTGCTGCGCAAGGTCTCATTACACTCGCCACCTATGGCGTAGGAATGCTGATTGGGTTTTGGGTAGCTGGGCAAATCTCCGATGCCTATACCACAGCCGACGGACACGATTGGTCGCAAATCTGGCTAATTCCTGCTGGTTTTGCTGTTGGGGTACTTATCCTTTTCTTGCTTATTTTTAGGGATGAAAAAGTCGAACTCAAAGAAGACGCATAACAGATGAAAAATAAAATAAAACTCGGAATTTTAGGGGGTGGCGGTGACTCCTTAATTGGAATCGTACACCGTATTGCTTCCTCCATGCACGATCGCTATCAAATTGTGGGAGGTTGTTTTAATCCAAACCCCAAAGAAAATAAAGATTTTGCCGAAAGCCTAGGGCTTGATTTAGGTCGGGTATATGACAGCATTGATGCCATGATGGAAGGGGAAAAACGACTTCCCGAGGAAGATCGAATTGAAGTAGTTTCTGTCCTTACACCCAATTTTTTGCACTATCCCATGGCCAAACAATTGCTGGAAAATGGCTTTCATGTTATTTGTGAAAAACCCTTGACCACCACCCATTCGGAAGCAGAAGAACTAGTGGCTCTACAGGCCAAAATGCAAACAGTTTTTGCCGTTACTTATACCTATACGGGGTATCCAATGATTCGTCAGATGAAACATTTGATTGAAAGTGGTGCCATAGGAAAGGTGCAAAAAGTAGATTTACAATACTATCAAGGTTGGATCAATCCCATCATTCACGATGCAGAAGCCCGAAAAAACACCTGGCGTTTGCAGCCCGATAAATCGGGGATCAGCTGTTGTGTAGGAGATATTGGCACTCATGCTTTCGATATGCTAGAATACGTTACCGGTCACAAAGTAACTGAACTCCTGGCTGATTTGAATTATTTATATGAGGACAATCCCATGGATATTGATGGAACGATTTTAGTCCGTTTGGACAATCAATCCAAAGGAGTCATTCGAGCCAGTCAGATTGCCACCGGAGAAGAAAACAATTTTACCGTTGCTATCTACGGAGAAAAAGGAGGCTTAAAATGGGAGCAAGAAAATCCTAATTACTTGCATCATCTCACCGATCACAAGCCTTTTCAAATCTTTAAACGGGGCAACGCTTACAATTCAGCCATTGCACAAGACGGTGCCAAAGTACCTCCAGGGCATCCAGAAGGCTTGTTTGATGCCATGGCTAATATTTACAAAGGGGTGGCCAAGGCCATCCGTGGGGAAACCGCTTTTGAAGGGGAATATCCAAGCCTTGAAGAAGGTGCTAGAGGAATGAAGTTTATTGAACAAGTGGTGGCTTCTCACAAAGAAGGAAACCGTTGGACGCAATTATAAAACCACACACGTGAAAACTATTAAAGGACCGGCCGTATTTCTGGCTCAATTTGTCGATCAAAAAGCCCCTTTTAATTCGCTTGATGGGCTTTGTCAATGGGCCGCTGATTTGGGCTATAAAGGCATTCAAATCCCCACTTGGGAATCGTTTTTAATTGACCTTGACAAAGCCGCAGAGAGTCAAACCTATTGCGATGAACTAAAGGGTAAAATCAACAGTTATGGACTTGAGATCACCGAACTATCTACCCATTTGCAAGGGCAGTTGGTTGCGGTGCATCCCGCTTACGACTTGATGTTTGACAACTTTGCTCCAGACACTTATAGAAACAATCCTAAAGCCCGTACTGAATGGGCTGTGGAAACAGTGAAAAAAGCAGCCGTGGCTTCTCGTCGTTTGGGATTGAATGTCCATGCCACCTTTTCCGGAGCTTTGCTCTGGCACACATGGCATCCTTGGCCCCAACGCCCGCCGGGATTAGTGGAGATGGGTTTTGAGGAACTGGCCAAGCGATGGAAACCCATTTTGGATGTGTATGATGAAAACGGAGTCGATGTGTGTTACGAAATCCATCCCGGAGAGGATTTGCATGATGGGGTTACCTTTGAACGTTTCTTGGAAGCTACCAACAACCACAAGCGTGTTAATATCCTCTATGACCCGAGCCATTTTGTGTTACAGCAATTAGATTATCTCACTTACATAGACCACTATCACGAATTCATCAAGGCTTTTCACGTAAAAGACTCTGAATTTAAACCCAATGGTAAAAAAGGTGCCTTTGGAGGCTATGGTGATTGGAAAGATCGAGCAGGACGCTACCGCTCCCCCGGTGATGGACAAATCGATTTTAAAACTATTTTTACCAAGCTAACCGAATACGGCTGTGATGTTTGGGCCGTAATGGAATGGGAGTGTTGCATTAAAAGTCCTGAGCAAGGTGCTCGAGAAGGAGCCGCCTTCATACAATCCCATATCATTGAAGCAACCGAAAAGGTATTTGATGATTTTGCCGGTGGAAACACCGATCCCCAACTCTTAAAAAAGATTCTTAACCTCTAAAATTCACGTTTATGAAAACTGTTATTTGGATCAGTGGCGCATTGCTCAGCTTGAGTTTTTGCGGAAATCCTCCAAAAAAAATGGAAAAAAAAGAAGTCACATCATTGCAAGGCGAATGGGAAGTTCTTTTTGATGGAAGCTCTACCGATCAATGGCACATTTTCAATGGGGAGGGAATAAGCGAAGACTGGCATATAGAAGACGGTGCTTTGGTATTTCGACCCATCAAAGGACACCCCAAGCAAAATCTTGTGACCAACAAAGAGTACACCAACTTTGAATTATCACTAGAATGGAAAATCAGTGAAAAAGGAAACAGTGGAATTTTTTATGGTGTCATTGAATCCGACAAATACTATGAGCCCTATCTGACCGGCCCTGAAATTCAAGTGCTAGACAATGACGGTCATCCCGATGCGCAGGCCAATCCGAAATACCATCAAGCAGGAGCACTATATGATATGGTGCAACCCAGTGCTGATGTATGCAAACCTGCCGGGGAATGGAATCACGTTCTTTTAACCGTTAATCATAAGACTAACACCGCCAGTGTGCAACTCAACGGAACTGAAATTGTTCGCTTTGAGCCTCATGGTGAAAAGTGGGACGCAATAGTCGCTGCTTCCAAGTTTGGGAACAAAGAAGCGTACAACTACACCAAAGCGCCTGACTTTGGAAAGTTCCAAACGGGAAAAATCGGGTTGCAAGACCATGATGATGTTGTTTCCTATCGAAACATTAAAATCCGAGAAATCCAGTAACTTCGCGTCATGATGCAATCCATGACGGGTTTTGGGAAAGCCGAAACCACCTTTGAAGACAAAAAAATTACACTCGAAATTCGTTCGCTCAACAGTAAGAACCTAGACCTAAACACCCGTTTACCTAGTTTCTACAAAGAAATGGAGGCTGAATTTCGAAAAAAAATTATCGGGTCCCTCAACAGGGGCAAAGTAGATCTTGCCCTTTTTTATGAAGCCAATGCCGCCGAGAGTGCCTCCGAAATCAACATCCCCATAGTACAAGCTTATATGGAACAGCTCGCTTCTTTTGACCTAGAAGAAAGTGAGAAACTTAAAATTGCCATTCGCCTACCCGATACCTTAAAGACCGAACGTGAGAGTATTAGTGCTACTGAGAAAAAAGCAGTACTTAGCCTTGCGGATGAAGTTCTTCAGAAGATTATGAGTTTCCGCCAGCAAGAAGGGGAAAGTCTTCAGCAGGATATTTTGGAGCGTATCGCGAAGATTGGACAGTTTTTGGAAACAGTAAAAACAGTAGAGTCCCAGCGAATCAATAAGGTTCGGGAACGATTGCAAACCAGTTTAAGTGAATTGGAAGCCAAAGTGGATGAAAACCGATTTGAACAGGAGCTTATTTACTACCTAGAAAAATTTGATGTTACTGAGGAAAAAGTACGGTTGGAAAACCACTTAAGTTATTTCAGCGAAATCGCCAATACAGGTCATGCACAAGGAAAAAAACTTGGTTTTGTGGCTCAAGAAATCGGACGTGAAATCAATACGATTGGATCCAAAGCCAATGATGCAGCCTTGCAAAAAATCGTTGTGCAGATGAAAGACGAATTGGAAAAAATCAAGGAACAATTGCTCAATGTCCTCTAAAAACGGAAAACTAATCGTTTTTTCTGCTCCTTCAGGGAGTGGCAAAACCACTTTGGTACGATATCTTCTGGCACAGGACATTCCCTTTGGATTTTCCATTTCCGCCACCTCACGATTACCAAGAGGAGCAGAACAAGATGGGGTAGATTATTATTTTTTGACCGAAGCTGCATTTCGTGAAAAGATTGCTCAAAATGCGTTTTTGGAATACGAAGAAGTCTATTCGGGTAATTTCTATGGCACCCTCCGAACCGAAGTGGAACGCTTGTGGGCTTCAGCTAAGCATGTCCTTTTTGATATCGATGTTGTGGGGGGACTCAATATCAAACAACAATTCCCAGAAGAATGTCTCGCCTTGTTTGTCCAACCTCCTTCCTTGGAAGAACTTGAAAAACGACTCCGTGGTCGTGGGACTGACTCGGAAGAAACCATTCAACAGCGACTGGCCAAAGCCAAGGAAGAACTCGCTTACGCCCCTCAGTTCGATCGAGTGATTGTTAACGATAATCTGGAAACCGCCCAGCAGGAGGTTCGGAAAGCCATCGAACAGTTTCTCCAATCCTAGGGGAATTGGCTACCTTTAACTCTATGAAACAGGTGGGTCTTTTTTTTGGTAGTTTTAACCCTATTCACGTAGGGCATTTGATCCTGGCTAATCACTTCGCCGAACACACCGCGCTGGAGGAAGTATGGCTGGTTGTAACCCCTCAAAATCCCTTTAAGGTCAAACAAAGCATGCTGGACAACCGCCAGCGATTGGAATTGGTCTATCGTGCCTGTGAACCCTACCCCAAACTCAAACCTTCCGATATCGAATTTGATCTTCCCACACCCAACTATACTATTGACACACTAGTGCGATTAAAGGAAAAATACCCCTCACATCAATTTACACTCTTAGTGGGGCAGGACAACCTTTTCCATTTCCACAAATGGAAAAACCACGATATTATCTTAAAAGATTATGGTTTGCTCGTTTATCCACGCAAAAGTGCTGAATCCATTCCAGAAGCCCTCAAAAACCATCCTAAGATTGTTCTGGTAGCTGCGCCGGAAATCAATATTTCCTCCTCAAGTATCCGTACTCAGATCAAAAATGGACAAAATATTCGCCCATTGATGCCTCCCGAAAGTTGGCAGTATTTGGACGAAATGAATTTCTATAAATAGGTCTTCTCCTTACCATTTGAAAAAGGGTTCTTATATTTAGATACAAAAAAATCATATGAAACGATTTTTCCTTGGCAGTCTCCTACTTCTCTGGGCCGGTTGCCAAACTCCAGCACCCAAAAAAATAGTTCAATACGATATCGATCTATTTTTTCAAAACACCTCCATACGTGGGGGGTACTTTTCCAGTGATGAAAACAAACTTGCCTACACTAGTGATGCCAGTGGTATTTATAATATTTACGAAGTAGATCTCAGTAGTGGAGAAACAAACCAGCGCACCCAATCAGAAAAAGAATCGTTTTATGTTCTTGGTTATATACCCAATAGCAATGCCTTGCTATATTCTGCCGACAAGGGTGGGAATGAAATTTCACATTTGTACCTACTAAAAGAAGACAATACCACCCTAGACCTCACGCCACAGGTCGATGAAAAAGCTCGTTTTTTTGGTTGGTCAAAAGACCGAAGCCACTTTTACTATCAATCCAACAAACGGGATTCGCGCTACTTTGACCTCTACAAAATGAAGGTCGGTCAATGGAACCCTATTCTGGTTTATGAAAACAGGCAAAACCTCTCCCTTCAAACCCTTTCCAACAACGAACGTTACTTCCTTTTATCAAAGGCTCTAACGACTAGCACCAATGACTTTTTTCTCTTTGACAACAAAACCCAAGGAATAACCAAAATTTCAGAAACCTCTGGAGGCTATAGCAGTGCTGGCTTTTCTGATGACAATACACAGTTTTTTTACCGAACCGATGTCGGAAAAGAGTTTGATTACTTGAAATCCTACACTATTGAAACTGGAGAACAAAAGATAGTCTATGAAAGTGATTGGGATGTGATGTATAGCTATCTGAGTGAAAACGAAACTTATCGCGTGGTAGGAATCAACGAGGATGGAAAAACAAATTTGGTCATTTTCAACACCCAAGATGGCACCCAAGTGGATTTTCCCGAAATTCCGGACGGAACCATTACGGGAGTATCAATTTCCCAAAGTGAGCAAAAAATGCGACTCAGTGTGGGATCTTCTAAAAGCCCAAACGATTTTTACCTCTACGACCTCAAAACCAACACTATCAAAAAACTCACCAACAGCCTAAACCCTGAGCTGAACGCAGATCACTTAGTAGCGGCTGAAGTTATTCGTTTTGCTTCTTTTGATGGCTTGGAGATTCCAGCCATTTACTACAAGCCTATACAGGCTTCTGCCAAGGAAAAAGTCCCTGCTTTGGTTTGGGTACACGGTGGCCCTGGAGGACAATCGCGGGTGGGCTATTCTTCCTTGATCCAATATTTAGTCAATCAAGGTTACGCCATTCTGGCTGTAAATAACCGCGGCAGTAGCGGCTATGGAAAAAGTTTCTACAAAATGGACGACCGTAATCACGGTGATAAAGACTTAAAGGACTGTATCTGGGGTAAAAAATGGCTGCAAGAACAAGACTATATTGACCCTGATAAAATTGGGATTATCGGCGGAAGTTATGGCGGTTACATGACCATGGCGGCCATGGCCTTTGCCCCCGACGAATTTAAAGTTGGAGTTAATATTTTTGGAGTCACCAACTGGATTCGGACCCTTAAATCCATTCCTCCTTTTTGGGAGGCTTCTCGAAAAGCCTTGTATCAAGAATTGGGCGATCCCTATACCGAAGATTCCATTCGTCTAAAAGCCATATCCCCTCTATTCCACGCAGAAAAAATCAAAAACCCTGTCATGGTGCTCCAAGGAGCCAATGACCCAAGGGTATTGCAAGTCGAATCCGATGAAATAGTCGCAGCCGTCCAAGAAAACAAAGTTCCGGTGGATTATGTTATTTTTCCCGATGAAGGACACGGCTTCCGTAAAAAAGACAATCAAATTAAAGGTTATGGACAAATCAAACAGTTTTTAGACACCTATCTAAAAAAGCTGGATTGGGAAGTCAATTCCGATTTGGATTAGACTGTTTTTACCGGAGTATTTCTTCCACCAAGCGCTTGGTTATTCCTTCTCGAGTCCACTGCGTTTTGTTCGGGAAATTGTTGATCCACTGCCCTTTTTGCTGTTGGGCTTTTTCCAAAAAGGCAATCAGCTGTTGAGTATCGGAAGGAGCGATCATGGCAGCAGCGGCTCCTTGGGCAAGCAATTGACCCGCTTCGGATTCAGGATCCCCTAATGACAGAACGGGAACACCTGTGGCCATATATTCTAGTAATTTACCGGAGATCATCTGCTTATGGGCGCCTTCAAAAATAAAGTTGATCAGAACATCGGCGCTATGCATCAAGGTCAAGGCTTGTGCATGGGGCAGATAACGGTGATAATCAATTGTGGCTTCAGGCAAGGCTGTTTGTAAGGCCTTTACCAATGACAGCTCCATTTGCCCAGCTAAGGAAACGCGAAGCGGTAAGCCGTTCTTCATTTGTTGTAAGGCTTTTAAGAGTGCGGGATAAGCTTGGTTACGAGTCAGTAAACCGGTATAAACTAAATGAAATTCTCCTTGGCGTAGGCTTCGCTGATGCTGGGCAAAAGCATTGGCATCAAAACCGTTGGGCAAGGCAAAAAAACGTTGTTTAGGGGCTTTTACTTGCAACTGTTGATGAAGCTCGCCTCCTACGGTGGTTAGTACGGCATCCGCATGTTGGAGTATCTCTTGCTCATAAGCTCGGTCTTTGCGAACCGCAAAGGGCAGGCGATAGAACTGACGGTTGTAAAACAACTCCGACCAAGGATCACGAAAATCCACCAACCATCGAAAATTAAATGTGTGCCGCAAGGATTCCACAGTCAAATGGGTAGAATGGGGTGGCCCGGTACTAATCACCCACTCAACACTCTCTTTTTCCAGTATCGTCCGTAATGCTTTGTGGGCAAAAGGAATCCAACCTTTTCGGGCATCGGGAATAAAAAAATTACCTCGAATAAAGGCCGCGATCCGTTGAAAAAAATGCTGTTGGGGTACTTCTCCCTGCGGGATGCTCCCTTTTCCAAACCAACGCGCATAGCCGCGAATGGGTTCACGAGTAGCCGTTCTTATTACACGAATGTCTTTGGTGAGGGCTTGTAAGCTTTTGTCCTCCTGTGGATAGGAGGCCTGTTCTGGATCCACCGTAATCACAATGGGTTCCCATCCTAAGATTTTGAGATAGTGGGTGAAATAGACCCAACGCTGTACACCCGAACCCCCAGAAGGAGGCCAATAATAGGTAAGAACGACAAGCTTGCGCGCTGACAAAGCCGTTATTTTTTTGCCTTATAAAGCGGTACCGACGAACAAGCTTCGCCAAAAAAGAGACTTTTGGCGATGGGTTGCAGTTTGCGAATCAAGCCAATATATGCCGATTGGGGAACACTGGGGTCCGAGCAACCTTTGATAATCAAGGGTTTGCCTTGATAGTTTTGACTATCCAAAGCCGCAATGGCCTGGTCATAAATCGCTTGCTCTAGCTGATGGGGATCGCCCCAAACGACCAATTGCGCCTCTTGTAAATAGGTAGTGACCAAAAGGGAGGCCCAAGCTGGCAATACGGCTTCACTACTGCATTGCACAGCAACAAATTGATTTTGATATTGTGACCAATCATGTGAGACCAGTACCTGACGAAATTCTTTTTCACGAAGAATAAACCCCGATTCCAACCACTGCGCCAAATCCACAACATGGCGTTCCCCGGAGGGACGCAAGTCTTCCAAATCAATAGTGATTATAGGGCTTTTCGCTACCCGATTGACAATATCTTCCATCCTAAAGCAGTCCTAATTCCAGTTTGGCTTCCTCACTCATCAGGTCTTGCGACCAGGGTGGGTCAAATGTAATTTCCACCGCGGCATCTTTCACCTCGTCCAAGGACTTTACCTTTTCTTCTACCTCTTGAGGAAGGGTTTCCGCCACAGGACAGTTGGGGGTGGTAAGGGTCATCAACACCTTTACTTCATCTGCTTCATTGACAAAAACGTCATAAATCAAGCCCAACTCATAAATATCAACGGGGATTTCCGGATCAAAAACGGTCTTTAATACCCGTACGATCTTTTCTCCTAAATCTTGTGTTTCTTCAGTTGTTTCTGCCATAACAGGTTTTAATTTAGTTGGGTTTGAAAAGCAATTGCATATAGCTTCATTTGTTTGATCATAGACAGTAAGCCATTGGCACGTGTGGGTGACAAATGTTCTTTCAGTCCAATTTCATCGATAAAACTTGTATCGGCCGCCAATATTTCAGCAGGGGGTTGATGCGAAAAAACGCGAATCAATAGCGCAATGATCCCCTTGGTGATGATAGCATCGGAATCAGCGGTAAACACCAATTGGTCTTTGTCCAAAGCAGCATGAATCCACACCTTACTTTGGCAACCTTTAATAATGTTATCCTCTGTTTTGTGTTTGGGCTGAATCAAAGGCAAGGATTTACCCAATTCAATCATATGCTCATAGCGCTGCATCCAGTCTTCAAAAAAAGAAAACTCTGCAACAATTTCGTCTTGTATATCTTGAATCTTTGACACTTCTTAAAATTAGGAATTATTCCAACATCATTTGGGCTTTTTTTACCCCCGCTACCAGTCGATCTACTTCTTCAAAAGTGTTATAAAATGAAAAAGAGGCGCGAATGGTACCCGGTATTTGGAAAAAGTCCATGATGGGTTGTGCACAGTGATGTCCTGTTCGAACCGCAATCCCCATTTTGTCAAGGATGCTTCCCATATCATAGGGGTGAATAGCACCTACAAGGAAAGAGATCACCGCTGTCTTTTCGGGAGCCTCGCCAAAAATGCGCAAACCTTCAATGCCTTTCAGTTGTTCTGTCGCATATTGGAGTAATTCTTGTTCATAGGCTGCAATGGCCTCTAATCCAATACCATTCATATAATCCAAAGCGGCTCCAAAAGCAATACCGCCTGCAATATTGGGAGTTCCTGCCTCAAACTTGTGTGGCAAATCGGCATAGATTGTTTTTTCAAAAGTCACCGTAGCGATCATTTCGCCACCTCCTTGATAAGGAGGAAGGGCTCTAAGAAGCTCTGTTTTTCCATAAAGCATTCCAACACCCGTGGGACCACAGAGCTTGTGGGCCGAAGTTACATAGTAGTCAATATCGAGAACTTGAACATCGGTAGCTATATGCGGAGCAGCTTGGGCACCGTCCACCAATACTTTGGCTCCTACTGCATGCGCTTGTGCAATAATCGTTGGGATAGGATTGACCGTCCCCAAGGCATTTGATACCTGATTGACAAAAACCAATTGGGTGCGTTCACTCAACAAATGGGCGAAGGCTTCCATGTCCAAAGTGCCATCGGGAAGCATTGGAATCACTTTGAGTTGCGCCCCTGTTTTTTGGCAAAGCATCTGCCAGGGTACAATATTGGAATGGTGTTCCAAGGCCGAAATCAATAATTCATCACCGGCCTTCAATAGTGTGGAATATCCGGAAGCCACAATATTAATACTGTGGGTCGTTCCCGAAGTTAATATCACTTCATGGGCATGTGCTGCGCTAAAATGTGCTTGGATCGTTTTCCGTGCTTTTTCGTAAGCATCTGTCGCTTCTTGGCTCAGCGCATGAACTCCTCTATGGATGTTGGCATTGTATCGGGAATAATAGTCGGCAATGACATCAATGACTGCTTGAGGTGTTTGAGAAGTGGCGGCATTATCGAGATACACCAGGGGACTGCCATTGACCTCACGAGAGAGGATGGGAAAGTCAGCTCGAATCTCAGCAACGCGTTCTTTCATAAATCAAAACCTAAATTGACTCCTAGCTTGTTGGCAATAAGCTTATTAATCTTTTTCTTTAAGGTTGGAATTTGAACACTTTCCAGTACGTTGTTAGCAAACGCATAGGTCATCAAAGCCTTGGCTTCTTTTTTAGGAATACCACGAGAACGCAGATAGAACAGTGCTTCTTGATTTAATTGTCCAATGGTACACCCATGAGAACAACGTACATCATCGGCAAAGATTTCCAACTGTGGTTTGGTATTGACCTTTGCTTTGTCATCCAAAATAATGTTATTGTTTTGCTGGAAAGCATTAGTCTTTTGTGCGATTTTGTCTACTAAAATTTTACCGTTAAAAACCCCTACCGAACGGTCGGAAAAAATGCCTTTGTAGTCTTGATGACTTTCGCAATTGGGCTGTGCGTGATGCACCAAGGTATAGTGATCCACATGTTGTTTTTCTTGCAGCAGAGTAATGCCTTTCAGGGTAGAATTGATGTGCTCTCCGTTTTGGTAAAAATTCAAATTATTACGGGTGATTTTCCCTCCAAAAGAAAACGTATGTACACTTACATGACTGTTTTTGTCTTGAGCGATATACGTATTATCAATGAGTGACGCCGAATCCAAGTCATTTTGGATTTTATAATAATCGACCAATGCCTCTTGATGGGCAAAAATCTCTGTCACACAATTTGTTACTACTCGATGCTCTTTCAAACTTTGGTGTCGCTCTACAATTTGAACTTGAGCGTTCCTATCCACAACAATTAGATTGCGTGGCTGCAACCAAACAGCACCTTGATCTCCGGTGGATAAATGAATGATTTCAATCGGCTTTTCAGCAACTACAGAAGGAGGAATATAGATATAGGCCCCTTCACGAGCATAGGTGGTGTTCAGAGCTGTCATGCTTTCGTGATTATCAGCTACAGAACCAAAATACGTGTCAATGAGTTTTTTATACTTGGGTTTGGACAAGGCAGCAGACAACAAACAAACATCCAATCCGTCATGAGTTGTGTCTGACAAAAAGGGACTGTGAACACCATCGATAAAGACCACTTTATAGGTGTCAATTTCATAGAGAAAGGCGTGTTTGATTTGGTTCAACTCCACGGCCTTTTCAGACTTTGGAAACAATAAATAGTCGCTTTGCAACAGGCTGTTTAAAGAGGTGTATTTCCACGCCTCTTGTTTCTTCGATGGAAATCCATGGTTTTCAAACGTTTTAAGGGCTTGGGACCGCAGTTTTTGAATGCTGTCTTTGGGGCCCAATTCTTCCTCAAAAGCAATATAGGTGTCTAGAAGTTTGTCTTTGAATTCCATTAGCCTGCCACTTCTTTTTTGATCCAATCATAGCCTTTGGCTTCCAGCTCTTTGGCGAGCTCTTTCGTTCCTGATTTTACGATTTTTCCATTGTACAAAACATGAACAAAGTCGGGAATAATATAATCCAGCAAACGTTGGTAGTGTGTGATCACAATGGTGGCATTGTTTGGCGTTTTTAGTGCATTCACCCCATCGGCCACAATCTTAAGTGCATCAATATCCAAACCGGAATCGGTTTCATCCAAGATGGCTAATTTGGGTTCAATCATCGCCATTTGAAAAATTTCATTGCGCTTTTTTTCCCCTCCTGAAAACCCTTGATTGAGCGAACGAGACAAGAATTTTGAATCAATCCCTAACAAGGATGATTTTTCTCGAATTTTCTTCAGCATGGCAGCGGCGGGCATGTCTTCTTCTCCAGCGGCTTTGCGTTGTGCATTGAGGGCTGTTTTGATAAAATTGGTCACTGAGACGCCTGGAATTTCAACGGGATATTGAAACGAAAGGAAAATTCCTCTGTGAGCGCGTTCCTCTGGACTCATTTCATGGATATCTTCGCCTCCAAAAAGGACACTTCCTTGGGTAACCTCATAATCTTCGTTTCCGGCAATGACGGAAGAAAGGGTGCTTTTCCCAGAACCGTTAGGGCCCATGATAGCGTGTACCTCTCCGGCTTTGACGTCTAAATCAATTCCGTTTAGAATGCCTTTCTCTTCGATTTCGGCATGCAAGTTTTCAATTGTAAGCATATTGCTTGTTTTATCCCACCGAACCTTCGAGGGAGATTTCTAATAATTTTTGAGCTTCTACGGCAAACTCCATTGGGAGTTTATTCAGGACTTCTTTGCTAAATCCGTTCACGATCAAAGCAATGGCTTTCTCCGTATCAATACCGCGCTGGTTGCAGTAAAAGATTTGGTCCTCTCCAATTTTACTAGTGGTTGCTTCGTGTTCGACCTGTGCCGAATTGTTTTGTGTTTCGATGTATGGAAAGGTGTGGGCGCCACAGTCATTCCCCATCAACAAACTATCGCATTGGGAAAAATTCCTAGCATTCGTAGCTCTGGAATTCACCTGTACCAGACCTCGATAGCTGTTTTGTGATTTTCCAGCCGAAATTCCTTTGGAAATAATGGTTGATCGGGTGTTTTTTCCAAGGTGAATCATCTTGGTTCCCGTATCGGCTTGCTGGAAGTTGTTGGTGACGGCAATGGAGTAAAACTCTCCAATAGAATAATCTCCTTTAAGAATACAGGAGGGGTATTTCCAAGTTACTGCAGAACCGGTTTCAACTTGTGTCCATGAGATTTTGGAATGGTTGTGACAGATTCCTCTTTTGGTAACAAAATTAAAAACACCGCCTTTGCCTTGCTTATTTCCGGGATACCAGTTTTGAACGGTCGAATATTTGATCTCCGCACGGTCTAGCGCAATAAGTTCAACTACTGCGGCATGCAGTTGGTTTTCATCTCGAGAGGGAGCCGTACAGCCTTCCAAATAACTCACATAGCTGCTCTCATCGGCCACTACAAGGGTGCGTTCAAACTGCCCAGTACCCGCTTGGTTGATACGGAAATAGGTTGATAATTCCATAGGACATTGTACGCCCTTGGGGATATAACAGAAAGAACCGTCCGAAAATACGGCTGAGTTCAAGGCAGCAAAATAATTATCCTTGGGTGGAACAACGGAGCCAATATATTGGCGAACCAATTCTGGATGTTCTTGAATGGCTTCTGAAATAGAACAGAAAATAATCCCTTTTTCAGCTAGTGTTTCTTTGAATGTGGTGGCCACAGAAACAGAGTCCATCACGATATCTACCGCCACTCCAGCTAATTTTTTTTGCTCATCGAGAGAAATTCCCAATTTGTTAAAGGTCTCTAACAACTCAGGATCTACCTCATCAAGGCTTTCGTATTTGTCTTTTTTCTTGGGTGCTGAATAATAGGAGATGGCTTGGTAGTCTGGTTTGTCATAGGTCACATTGGGCCACTCGGGCTCTTCCATTTCTTTCCATACCCGAAAAGCGTCCAAGCGCCATTCGGTCATCCATTCCGGTTCTTGTTTTTTTTGAGATATTTTACGAACGATCTCTTCATTGAGACCCACGGGAAACGTTTCCGCTTCAATATCGGTATAGAAGCCGTATTCGTACTCCTTGCTTTCCAGCTCTTTTTTTAGTTCTTCTTCGGTGTACGCCATTTTCTTTTTCTTTTAGAGTGAAAAACTCTCCCCACAACCACAGGTGCGCTGTGCGTTGGGATTGTTAAACACAAATCCTTTGCCATTTAGACCACCAGAGTACTCTAGAGTCGTTCCGATCAAATAGAGCAAGCTTTTTTTATCGACTACTATCTGCACATTGTTATCTTCAAAAGCCTTGTCATCTTCCGCTTTTTTAGTGTCAAAATACAGATCGTAGGACAGTCCGGAACAGCCGCCACTCTTGACACCAACGCGGACAAAAGCCTTGGCAGGATTGAAGCCTTCTTCTTGCATTAGCGAAACTACTTTACTTTTGGCAGATTCAGATACTTTGATCATAGCTTTATAGCAACTTATTTTCCAGAACAAATATACGACAAAGCACTTGATTCCTATGAGGCTATCATAGCATTATACAATTTGGGGATAAAGTAATTTTATTCAATCCCCTGGACCAATACCCTGACCAAAGTTTGGATCGCTTAAAGATCGGAGAAAGGCAATTAGATCGGCCTTGTCTTGGGCGGTCAATTGAACCCCTCCTTGATTCACTTTTTTCATCAAAGGATCGATCGTTGCCGAAGGGTTTAGCCCTTCGCTGTAGTGATTGACCACCTCTTCCAAGGTCTGAAAACGTCCGTCGTGCATATAGGGTGCGGTTCGGGTTAAATTTCGCAAGGAAGGGGTTCGGAACTTCCCGTTATCCGCCGGGTCTCCGGTTATCGCTCCAAGACCTAGATCTGCAAAATCCGTGTCTAAGCCATTGTTGTGAAAATCATTATCGGTCCACAAGGGATTGTTTTCACTTCCGTGGCAATGGAAGCAATCGCCTCGGTCTTCATCCATAAAAATCGCTAATCCATTTTCTTGTCGAGGGGTCAGATTGCGTTGCCCCAATAAAAACTGATCAAAAGGGGCTTGGGCTGAAATCAGTGTTCGCTCAAATTGAGCCAAGGCTTTGGTAATGACGACAGAATCGATTTTATAAGTTCCAAAAGCTTGTTCAAATAAGTTGGGATATACTGTGTCTTCTTGAAGTGTTCTGGCCACGTTGACCCACGTATTGCCCATTTCTTTGGGATGCGTGACGGGTCTAAAAGCCTGTGCCTCCAAACTTAACGCCTTCCCATCCCAGTTGAAACGATCGTCATAATTCCACGCTAGATTAAATATCGGCATTGCATTGCGCTCCCCTTCTTGTCCGCGAATCCCGAGGCTCACCGCTCGGCGATCGGAAAAAGCTTGTTGGGGTAGATGACAACTAGCACAGGAAATGTTTCCGTCCAACGAAAGACGTTTATCAAAAAAAAGTTTCTCTCCCAGAGCTACTCCTTCTTCCGTTAGGGGATTATTGGTTGGAAGCACTGGGGTAATCAATTTTTCGGAAAATAAGCTCGGGATTTCAAGCGCATAGGGAGTAGGACCTTGCACCATTCCAGGATCGTCTTTTTTACAGGCGGTCAAGAATCCGATCAGTAACAATATAAATACCCCGTATCTCACTATTTCAGTAGCTTTCTATTTGTATCGAAAATACGGATTTTCCATTGGCGGCAATACGTTTTTGCGCTTCAAAATTGGGCATTAGACTAGTAGCGTCCGATTCCAAGTACCACAAATGAGGATTGACAAACCACTCCGAAATATCCATGTCGATAGTAATCCGAATGCGTGAAGTGGTAGACTCTATGGATTGCTCCATTTCAAAAAAGCTGTCTTCAAATTTCAGATTTTCTGGGTCGGATTTGTCAACCGCACGAATCGCATGAAAATTGTAGGGAGCCAATTCACCGGCGTTATTTTCAAATTTTCCGTCCAACTGCATAAAGTGGTAACCCCCACCGAGCATTTTTGGAACATTCCACGAAACAGCATTCAAATCGGGATAAATCCCATCTTGATTGGCTTCATTATCAAATCCAAAAAGCAAAGAAACGGCTTCAATATCCTTGGAAGTTACAAATGTTGTAAGATTTGTTTTTAGGCTTTCTTCCTTTTGGAGGTTCACCAGATGAAATGCCTTTAAAGGAATTTCCGTTCCATTGGATAGTTGCAAATGAATGTTTGAAAGCAAATAACGGAGCCGCTCTATGGAGAGCTTTTCCCCTGCTTCATTTTGAAATTGAAAGCTGTTCAACGATTCTGAGGAAATGGGAGTTCCGTTCCAACTTTGGGTAAATTGTAATTCGAATTCGGTTGTTGTTTCTTTCTCGGATTTTGTACAAGCCATCAAAAGGCACAGTGAAAAAAGACTTAGGTTTCGTAGGATCATGTTATTGGTTTAGGATTATGACTAGATCAGAAAAGCCCGCATTGTTGTTGAAATCACCATCGGCACTGCTGCTTTCACCCACAGTTACCACGGTCCCACTAGAGAGCTGAGTGGCATCATAAGCAAAATCAATTTGTGAACCTCCAAGAGTCTGTTGCCAAACTACTTGCTGTGCTTTACTATCCAAAACCAACGTCCACAGGTCGTTTTGACCTTGGTTGGTGGTAAGATCCCCATCGGTACTTCGAGAACTTCCGGCAACAAGCCATTGTTTATTCGTAATCTTTTCAATGGAGCGCCCTACCTCAAAGCTGGAACCTCCGATGGTTTTCTCATTCAAAAGGGTGCCATCGGAAGCAATCTCCCAAAACCACAAATCAGCTCCTCCCTTATTGGAGGCTTTTGACAGATCTTCGCTACGGCTGTCTCCAACCAATACAAAACTCTCGTTTTCTGTCGAAGCAATGCCATAAGCATTGTCAATCTGACTGCCGCCATAATTTCGCTCCCACTGTTTTTGTCCGTCTCCATTAATTTTGACCACCCAAGCATCGTAACTTCCAATATTGCTTGTAATATCTGTATCGGCACTATCCGAAGAACCTGCGATCAAAAAGCTGCCATCGGCTGCTTCAGCAAGTCCATAGGGGGTGTCTGTCTGCAAGCCTCCAAAATAATTCCGCCAAAGCAGTTCCCCAGAGGGGTTGAGTTTTAATGCCCAATAATCCCCCCCAGCATGTTTCCGAGTTGAGCTCTTGTTTCCCAGTCCATTGGAAGCGGTAACGTCCAAAACACCACTGAGCAGATAACCCCCGTCGGAAATCGCAAGCAAATGGGTGCCATAGTCCGCGCCCGAATATCCAAAACTTTGTTCCCATTGGAGGGTGCCGTTGGCATTCACTCCCACCACCCATAAATCGGGATTGGCACTTCCTCTTTCAAGATTTTCCTGAGACCCAAGAAGGACAAAACCTCCTTCGGGGCGGAGGACAATATCTGCTGCGCGTTCATTCCCAACACCTCCATAAGTTCTATCCCATAAAAGATCTCCTTCTGCATCAAATCGCATCAGCCAAAGATCAAAACCAGTATTGGTTTTTTCCTCCAAATCACCATCTTCACTTTGTGTATGCCCCAACACTGCAAAGCCTCCGTCTGGGGCTGCAACCACCGCCTGTGCCGATTCGTTCAAAGACCCTCCAAAAGTCAAAATTTGTGGGGAATTGGTTGTCCATGGCATCACAACAGCCGTATTTTTCTCTTTTCGACAGCTCCAAAAGGTATTGACGAGAAGGGCAAATCCCACGAGATAGCTGAGTCGCTTCATTTGTATTAATGTACTGAATTCAAGGGGCATGAACAACCGCCTCATTTAGGGCTAATTGGCTTCACTTTTTTTAACTAGGTAAAAGCCCGTATTGATATCGTTAATAGCGATCAATCCACTTTCAAAATAAGGGTAGATACTCCATACACCCGCAAACTCTACATTATTGTTTTTAGGATAGGTGTCAAAAAAACCTACTTCTTCCATTTCGCTGTTTTCGATATTTTCAACATCAATAACACGAAGCCCGCCAGTATAATTGGCTAAATAATAATGACCTTCATGGTAATAACCGTTATGATCTATGGCATTCGTAGTTCCGCGATAAGCATGGTGTAGTGAGGGTTCGTCCAGATTGCTTACGTCATATACAAGGGTTCGGGTACGACCGCCAAAATTAATTTCATCCACCTCATCTCCTAAAAATATGTAACGATGATCTTCCGATATCCAGTTTTGGTGGGCATAAGCCGGATTGCTATATGAAATTTTCTTAATAAGCTTTGGCGCCTCTTTGTCCGTTACATCTAAAATGACCAAGTCAAAATAGTTTCCTCCATCACTATGGGAACCCATATAAATTTCTTTGCCAACATGATCCGTATCCGGGCCTTGGTACATGATAACCTGTGCGTCATGAGAATAGCGTCCGCCATCATAACCGCCTACTTTTACAGGGTTTTTCGGATCTGACAAATCAAAGAAAATAGGACCTGCTTGATATAATTGAGATCCAACCACATAGGCAAAGCCGCTTTCTTCGTTAATAGCAATATTATGAGCACTGCCGAAACTGGTGTTGTGTCCATCGGCAGTAAAGGTTTGTCCCTGCTCTGTAACATCTCGCAGTCGGGTAAGATCAAATACCTGCATTCCATGCCCAGGAGCCTCACTTACAATATAGGCGTGATCACGATATACCTTAATATCTCTCCAAATACTGGGATCGGTAGCCGTTGGGAGTTTCCCCAGATTGATGGGTTTTTCAGGGGTACTAATATCCACAAAAGCGGTTCCGTTATCCAGACCTACCATCACATACTCCTTTCCCGTTAATGCGTCCGTCCAGCCCCAATTGTCATTGGCTTCTTTACTATCAAAAACGCTTAATCCGATATGAGCATACAAATCATAGCCCAGGCAGGGATAGTCCCCAGCAAATCCATTTTCACAAGGTGTAAAACCGATTGGTTCCTCAACCGTTGGCGATGTGGGTTCCTCAGAAACTGGAGGTGTAGGGTCGGGTCCATTGCTGTCCGGATTACAGGCAAAAAATAGCCCTAAAAAAAGGAGGGGGATTCCATGGAAATTTTTCATTTCACTTGGGGTCTTTTATGTTGTTATGCCCTCAAAATTATCAAAAATTTAAACGCAACTGTGGACTCGTTTTTAGGGATTTGGGTTAAAGTAGTGTTAAAGGCTTTATTTACAACTCTATAAATGGTGTCTCTAAGCCTATTTTGAAGGCTAGAAGGGTCCTTTCTTTTAGAAGGCAAACGTGTATCTTTGTACCATGCTAGAAGACAAAAGCCCAGCGCGCACACCCTTAGATCAACTGGGGGAGTTCCTGTTAATCGAAAAATTGACCCACTCCTTTACACTTCAAAACACCAGTTCCGTTGTAGGAATTGGCGATGACGCAGCAGTTTGTGATTTTTCCGCAGGACAAACCGTCTTAACCACAGACCTACTAGTGGAAGGAATTCACTTTGATTTGTCTTATATGCCTCTCAAGCATTTGGGCTACAAATCCGTGGTGGTCAATCTATCCGATGTCTATGCCATGAATGCCAAACCCGCACAGATCACAGTTTCTTTGGCCGTTTCCAATCGATTTTCTTTAGAGGCCTTGGAAGAACTCTACGCAGGAATTCGTTTGGCTTGTCAAAACTACAAGGTGGATTTAGTCGGTGGAGATACCACCAGTTCCACCACAGGCCTTATTCTTTCAATTACGGCTACGGGACAGGCAGCAGCAGAAAAAATTGTACGGCGCAATGGAGCTCAAGCCAATGACTTGCTAGTTGTCAGTGGAGATTTGGGAGGCGCCTATGCTGGCTTACAAATTTTGGAGCGCGAAAAAGCAGTCTTTAAGGCCAACCCTCAGTCCCAGCCAGACTTGACGCCCTATTCCTATAGCATCGAACGGCAACTAAAACCCGAAGCACGAAAAGATGTTTTTGAATTGTTGGACGAATGGGACTTGGTTCCAAATGCCATGATGGATATCAGTGATGGCTTGTCTTCTGAAATTTTACACCTCTGCAAGCAGGGCCAACTCGGCTGTCATTTGTATGAAGAAAAGCTCCCAATAGATCCGGAGGTTGTTTCTATTTGTGAAGAATTTAAAATCAACAGCAGCACTGCTGTATTGAATGGTGGAGAAGATTATGAATTGTTGATGGCCGTTCCGCAGTCGGCTTTTGAGAAAGTCAAAAATCATCCTTGGCTAAGCATTATTGGGCACTTTACCGACAAACAAGAAGAAGCCTATTTGATCAACGGTCTGGAACAAGCCATTCCTCTTGAAGCCCAGGGGTGGCAAGCTTTTCCTGAGGACTAGCCTAGGGCTACATCCAACGTCATCATCACCACAAAACCGCCTATAAATCCGAGTGTGGCAATGTCTGTGTATTTATCCAACTGGGTTTCAGGGATTACCTCCTCCACCACCACAAAAATCATAGCCCCTGCTGCAAAAGCCAAAGCATAGGGAAGAATGGGAATAAAAAAGGTGACCGCAACAGCTCCTATCACTGCTGCAATAGGTTCTACAATTGCAGAAAGTTGACCATACCAAAAACTTTTGAAGCGGCTCAACCCCTGACGGCGAAGCGGCATTGATACGGCAATTCCCTCGGGGAAGTTTTGAATTCCGATTCCTAGGGCAAGGATTACAGCCCCAGAAATAGAAGCCTCAGGGATGCCCGCAGCGACTCCACCAAAGAGAACGCCCACCGCCAATCCTTCGGGGATATTGTGCAATGTGATGGCCAAAACCAGCAAAGTAGTTCGATGCCAAGGTGTTTTGATTCCTTCACTTTCCTTGAAATTGATATGGATATGCGGCAGTACCTTGTCTAAGCCAAAAATGAAAAGGGCACCAAGAGTAAATCCAACGGCTGCTGGAATTACTTTTACAAAACCTTCGCCAGGACTCATCTCAATTCCTGGTGCTAACAAGCTCCAAAAGCTAGCCGCTACCATTACACCGCCCGTAAATCCCAACATTCCGTCCAATACCGCTCGATTCATCTTCCCAAAGAAAAAAACAAAAGACGCCCCAAAGGCAGTCAGTCCCCAAGTAAAAAGGGTGGCGTAGAAAGCTCCTAGAATGGGTGGCGTGCTACGAAAAAATTCAATTATAGAATCCAAGGTGTGATCATTTGCGGCAAATTTAATAAATGCGTTCTGATTTCGGGCTATTTCGCTATTTTTGAGGGACAGCTATGAAAAAAGATACCTATGATATAGTCATCTGCGGAAGCGGAGCTGCTGGATTGCTTTTGGCTTTACGGTTACATCAAAACCCTTTTTTCAAAGACCATTCCGTGCTCCTTGTTGATGCTGCCATCAAAAATACCAACGACCGAACTTGGTGCTTTTGGGAACAACAACAGGGATCTTTGGAAGAAATCGTCCATCACCGATGGGAACACGGTTTGTTCAAATCTCAAAATTTCACCCAAAACCTCCACCTGAATCCTTATGCCTATAAGATGATTCGAGGGATTGATTTTTACAATCATATCCTTCCCCAGCTAGAGGCCAATCCACAATTTGACTTTCTCCATGCCAAAGTAAATTCGTTGGAAAATCAAGATACGCGAACCGCCGTGCACACGGATCGGGGTACTTTTGTTGCAGCACAGGTTTTTTCGAGTATCTACCGACCGGAATGGGTGGCTAAACAACGAAAATACCCTGTCTTACAGCAACACTTTGTGGGATGGATTGTCGAAACAGAAAATCCGTGCTTTACACCTGAACAGATTACGTTTATGGATTTTGACATTCCCAATAGTAATGCTACCCGCTTTATGTATGTATTGCCCTTTACCCCTACCAAAGCACTATTGGAAGATACTTTTTTTTCTGCCGATCTGCTCCCCAAAGCAGTATATGAAAAAGCTCTTACGACCTATTTGGAGAAAATTGGTGCTGGATCTTTTAGCATTTTAGAAAGAGAGCAAGGAAGCATTCCGATGACGGCCTATCCCTTTCATAAACACAACACTCCTTCCTTATTGCACATTGGAACGGCAGGAGGCTGGACTAAAGCAAGTACGGGCTACACATTTCAAAACACGCTGGAACAAACCGAACGATTGGTCGCTTTTTTACAAACCAAAAAACCCTTAAGCACCTTTTATAAACATTCTAAATTTGCTTTTTACGACCTTCTATTCTTAGATGTTTTAGCCCGTCATAATGCCCGAGGAAGCGAACTTTTTCAATTGATGTTTCAGAAAAATTCGGTGCAACGTATTTTCAAATTTCTGAGCAATAAAACCCATTTTTGGGAAGATCTTATGATTATGCGGTCTTTCCCCATCCGCTGGTTTGTCCACGCCTTGTGGAAACGCCTTTTCTAAACGTCTCGTTGGATCAAATAATAAGCTAAATCAGTAAACAATTCCTCATGAGCTTCTGAAAGATGTAACCCCTTCAAGGCTTTAAAAGCTCTTGCCAGGTACACTTCCATCTCAGCCTTAATAGCATTCGGAGCCGCTGCCTGATCAAATAAGTCTTTTACAGCATTTACTTTGGCAGCTGTATCCTTTGGGTGGCTTGTAAAATAGGCTACTAGAGCTTCCTGTTGCGCGCCTTGAAGATGCTCTAATGCATGGAGAAAGAGATAAGTTTTTTTGTTTTCAATAATATCCCCTCCGACTTGTTTTCCAAAAGTTTCTGGATTGCCAAAAGCGTCTAGATAATCATCTTGAAGTTGAAAGGCGATCCCTAGATTTTCCCCAAAATCAAAAAACAATTGGCTTTTGGCCAAAGACAAACCCCCGGCAATAGCACCCATCTTCAGACTTGACCCAAGTAAAACAGCCGTCTTTTTCCGAATCATTTCAATATAATCAGGCAGTAATACGATTTCCTGCTTGGGAAAATTCATGTCCATTTGCTGCCCCTCACAAACCCATCGCGCCGTTTCACTAAACGTTTTTGTCAATTGTTTAAATACCTCTCCTTCGTAGGCTTCCAAATACTGATAGGCACAAACCAAAAGCACATCCCCGGACAGTATTCCAGTATTTGCATCCCATTTTTCGTGAACGGTAGCCTGCCCGCGTCGCAAAGGAGCGTCATCCATAATGTCATCATGAATCAGACTGAAATTGTGAAAAGCTTCTACCGCAAGAGCTACCGGAAGTGCTTTTTCAGACTCTTGACCACTGGCCTCGCAGGCCCAAAGTGCTAAAAGCGGGCGGATGCGTTTACCGCCTAATTCCATAATATACCGCAGCGGTTCATAGAGCTGATTCGGCTTTTCTTGTGGCAATTCTTTGGCCATATAGGCTAAAAACAAGGATTGAGAGGTCTTTAATACATTCATACCATTCAAAAATACGACAATTCCAAAGAGGTGTAAAACCCTTTAGCATTATCAAAGTAGATGTTCTCCTGAATTTATTTATCCTCAATTCCGTTCAGAATTTCACAGTCTCCTAAATGCAAGGAAATGGTGGTGCTAAAACAAGCCTGACTCCTGAAAGGCTGCTTTTTTCATGACAATAAAGGCATCAAAAAAATGTTGCTATCCTCTGACCTTTAGCTGAAAAAACCTTGGAAACTATTTTGGTATTTCTAGTTTCCATATTATTTTAGCGAGCACAATGCCATGAAAAACAAAATCCTCAAAACGTCGCTGAACGAGTTCATCCAATTTGGTTTCAAGAGTGTTACCATGGACGATATTGCACGCCAACTTGCGATTTCCAAAAAGACAATCTATGAGCATTTTGCCAACAAGACAGAATTGATAGATGCCTGTGTAGACTTTGTATTTAAGCAGCTGACCGATCGAATTAACAGCATTCAAAAAAATGAAGCCAATCCCATCGAGGGGATTTTTGAAGTCAAAAAGCTGGCCTTAGAACACATCTCTAACAGCAGCCGTTCCCCAGAATACCAATTGCAGAAATACTATCCTGAGATTTATGCCGATTTGAAAAAAAGGGAGCTCAAAACAATGGGAAAAGGCTTTAAAGAGAGCCTTAAACGCGGTATTGAAATGGGCTTATTCCGTTCGTCAATTGATATTGAATTCATCACCCGCCTTTATTTTAATGGATTCCGGGGTTTGTGTAATCCGGAACTCTTCCCAGATTCCGACTACAAACCCAACGAACTCCTCGAAAAATACTATGATTACCACCTTCGGGCCATTGCAACTTCCAAAGGAGTGGCCTTATTAGAACAGTACAATACCGAAAAGAAACTATGATAAAACGGATTTTCTATTTTTCACTTTTACTATCAGTAGGACTCCAAGCTCAGCAACAAGCCACAGTTCTTGATTTGCAAGGAGCTATAGAATATGGAATGGCCAATAACCCTTCCATGCAAAATGCAAGCCTCGAAATTCAAAAAGCCTACAAGGAACGCTGGGCTACTATTGCGATTGGACTCCCACAAATTAGTGCTTCGGGAAGCTACCAGAACTTTTTAGAATTACCCGTTTCTTTGATTCCCGCCCAGTTTTTTGGAGGACAAGAAGGCGAATTTGCAGAGGTACAGTTCGGAACCACCCAAAATATGGTGGGAAGTGTTCAACTCAATCAATTGCTCTTTGACGGCTCTTATATCGTGGGCGTGCAAGCCTCCAAAATTTTCTTGCAAATCTCAGAAATCGGCTATGAAAAAGCCGGCTTGGAAGTTCGCAAAGCCATTGTAGATGCCTATGGAACGGTATTGTTGGCACGCGAAAACGCAGCCATCCTTGCCAAAAACAAAGCCAATCTGGAACAAACCCTGGAGGAAACAAAAAAGATTGTTGCCAATGGCTTTGCCGAAGAAGAAAACGCAGAACAACTAGCTCTTACCCTTTCACGAATTGACACCCAACTCAAATACGCCAACAATCTAAAAATCATTACACTTGACATGCTTAAGTGGATTCTTGGAATGCCGGAAGCAGAAAATCTTGTTTTGGAACAATCCTTGGAAGAATTGGTTGCCTTAAAAATACTGGAAACCATGGGTCCCAATGAAATAGACATCGAAAACAATGTCGATTTGAAATTTGCTCAAAACGATCGTACGTCTGAAACTTTGCTTTATCGTTATGAGAAGTCAAAAGCGCTTCCGCGATTATCGGCTTTTCTGAATGGTACTTACACGGGGAATAGTAATGAATTCAGTTTTACCGATTCCAACCAAAAATGGTTTGGTTCTTCTCTATTAGGACTCAATTTACAAGTGCCTATTTTCAGTTCCCTCATGCGGTCGGCTAAAACCCAAAAAGCCAAACTGGCCGTGGAACAAGCCGAAATTCGCGTATCGGATACCCGTAATCGCCTTATGATTGAATTGGAAATGGCCCTCAATGATCTGAATCTAGCCTTAAAAACCTATGCCACCTCCAAAGAGGATTTAGCACTGGCCGAACGTATTGAACAGAAAAATAAAATCAAATTTTTAGAAGGGATCAGCAGTAGCTTTGAACTTCGACAAGCGCAGCAACAGTTGTACAGTATCCAAAATCAATACCTGCAATCTATGAAAGCGGTTATTGATGCCAAGACCAAACTCGAAACCCTCACCAATACTCCGAAATAAAAATGCCATGAAAAAATATCTCTTTCTATTCAGTCTTATGCTACTCACCCAATGTGGTGGAGAAGCTCCTGTTAATATTGACGAACTGATCACCAATGGCTCTTTAGCCGATATTCAAAACCTGAAAACGCAAAAGCAAAAAGAGCTCAATAGTCTCAAACAAGACATTGACCAGCTTGATGCGGCGATCCGAAGTCAAAACTCAGAAAAGAAATTACTCTTAGGCACGGATATTTTGATTACTCCTCAAGAATTCAAACATTACGTAAGCTTCCAAGGAACAATTGACACCGATCAAAATCTAGTCTTATATCCCGAGCTACCCGGTCTTTTAAAAGCCATTTACGTAAAAGAAGGACAACGAGTAAAAAAAGGGACACTTTTGGTTCGACTCAGTGATGGTGGGATGCAAGATCAATTGGAGCAACTACGCTTGCAATTGGAATTGGCCAAAACCACCTATGAACGTCAAGGGAAACTTTGGGATCAAAAGATCGGTTCGGAAATTCAATACCTACAAGCAAAAACGGCTTACAAAACACTTCAAAAAAGCGTTTCCCAAATGCAAGATCAGGTCGCCAAAACTCAAATCCGCGCTCCTTTTGATGGGATTGTAGATCATATTATTGCCGACAAAGGAGCCAACCTCGCCCCCGGAGCCACTCCTATTTTACGTTTTGTTAATCTTGATAGAATGCAAGTAGCTGGTGAAATTCCAGAAAAACACCTTCCCAACATTCAAAAGAATTCCCAAGCCAAAGTCGATGTCCCCGTTCTAGGAAAACAATGGGTTTCTAAAGTATCACTCGTAGGGAACTATATCAACCCTAACAACCGTTCTTTCCGTGTTGAAATTGATTTGGACAACAAAGAAGGAAATTTGAAACCTAATATGACCGCTCAGGTATTGCTCAATGACTATATGAATCCTGAGGCCTTATTGGTTCCGTTAAAGAATATTTTAAAGAATCAAGACGGAAGAAGTTATGTTTTTGTATTGGAACCTATTGCCGATGAAAAAGACACCTACAAAGCCGTTAAAACGTTTATTGAAACCGGAGCTGAGGCAAATAACAAATTAGAAATCATTAACGGGCTCAAGGCTGGCGATCGTATCCTTCAAGAAGGGGTTCGCCTTGCCAAAGACCAGCAATTGATCAAAATCATTAACTCCTAGGGAGGTATACGCACATGAAAAAATCATCTAAACTCAAAGAATTTGGTCTCTCGTCTTGGGCGATTGATCACGCTACAGTGATCTATGTCATCATTGGGCTGTTTTTCTTTTTGGGGATCTCAGCATATCTAAACATGCCTAGAGAAAACTACCCTGAAATTAACACCAACGAAGTCTTTGTCAGCTCTGTATTTCCAGGAAATACCCCGGAGGATATGGAACGCCTCATTACCGATCCTTTGGAGGAAGAGCTTAAGGGGGTTCCCAATTTGGTGAAAATCACCTCCTCTTCTTTGGAAAACTTCTCCCTGATCACCGTTGAGTTCGATGAAAACATCACTAAGGAAAGTGCCAAAATAAAGGTACAAGACAAAATTGACAATGTTGTTTCATCTGCCGATTGGCCCACCTTTAATGGTGCTAAAATTGAACCTACCGCTTTTGAGTTTAGCCTTTCTGAGGAAATACCAATTCTCAATGTAGGCCTATCGGGTGACCTTCCAATTGAGGAACTCAAAAACTATGGTGAATTATTACAAGATCGTATTGAGCAAATGCCTGATGTCAAGGAAGTTGCCCTGCGAGGAGTTCAAGATTTTGAAGTAGAAATTGCTGTGGATTTGATGAAAATAGCTGCCGCAACCATCTCTTTCGATGACATTATTAACGCGATTCGCCGGGAAAACAGTACCATCTCTGCTGGAAATGTTGTCGGTGATGGTCTTCGAAGAAATATCCGCGTATTGGGAGAAATTGAAGCCCCTGAAGACCTTGCAGAAGTAGTCGTCAAAACCCAAAATGGAATCGTCTATCTAGGTGATATCGCCGATATCCGTTTTAAAGAAAAAGAAATCAATTCTTTTGCTCGATCCAAAGGAATTAAGGCGCTCGTTTTGGATGTCAAAAAACGCAGTGGAAAAAACCTAATTAAAACGGTAGAGGAAATACGAACTATCATCAACAAGACTGTTTCGAATGAATTTCCTTCGTCTATTGATGTTGAAATTTCAAACGATCAATCGAATACGACCAAAAACATTGTAAGCGACTTGGCCAACAATATCATCTTTGGAGTATTATTGGTTATTACTGTATTGATGTTTTTCCTTGGTTTCCGCAATGCTCTTTTTGTCGGTTTTGCGATTCCCATGTCCATGTTTATGTCCTTTATGATTTTGGATTTCTTAGGGAATACAATTAATACGATGGTTCTTTTTGGACTCATCATGGGATTGGGAATGCTCGTGGACAATGGAATTGTGGTTATTGAGAACGCCTATCGCTTGATGGAAAAAGAAGGGATGAGTGCTATTGAAGCTGCCAAAAAAGGCATTGGTGAAATCGCCTATCCAATTATTATTTCCACAGCAACCACCATTGCGGCCTTTTTACCGCTTGGCTTTTGGCCTGGTTTGATGGGTGAGTTTATGATTTTCTTCCCCATGACACTTTCCATCGTTTTGGGATCCTCCTTATTTGTAGCCATCTTTTTCAACTCCGTACTAGTGTCGCGTTTTATGGAAGTGGGCGATCGTGAACTTAGTCAAAAAGGTCTTTGGCGACTCACCTTTATATTGGGAGGATTGGGGCTTATTTTAATTTTTAATGTCGGAACACTTCGTGCATTGGGAACACTCATGTTGTTAACTACTGCCTTGTTTTGGGCCTATAAGTTCTTCATCAAACGATGGGCGGTTTACTTCCAATCCCATACACTGGTAACCCTAGAAAATCGTTACCGTCGTGCCTTAACCTTTGCCCTGACGGGTCGCAAGCCCTATTTGTTTTTATTCGGCACCATCGGATTGCTCTTTTCTTCCTTCATCATTTTGGGTCTTGCAGCACCCAAGGTGGAGTTTTTCCCTGAAAACGAGCCACAGCAAATTCTGATTTACTCAGAATATCCCGAAGGAACTTCCATTGACAAAACCAACACCACAGCAAAACGTATTGAAGAAGAAGTCAGAAAAATAATCGACAATGAAAAATACCGAGACGGGGACACCAATTTTATGATTGATTCCAACGTCGCTGTTGTTGGAGCGGGTGCGCAAAACCCTGAAACAGACCGGGGCGGTGATCAGGACATGCCCCACAAGGCCAAAATCACCCTTACGATGACGGAGTTTAAATTCCGTCGCGGTTTGTCTTCCGAAACCATGCGTATGGAGATTCAACAGGCACTAAAAAACAAATTCCCGGGAATTGCCATTTCTGTAGAAAAAACAGGTGCAGGCCCCTCCGCTGGCTACCCTGTCAATATTGAAATCAGCGGTGAGGATTACGATCAGTTGATTTTTGAGGCTGAAAATATGCGTACCTACCTCAACTTAGAGAACATTCCAGGAGTAGAAGAACTCAAGATTGATGTCAACAAAAGCAAGCCTGGACTGGCCGTTGAAATTGACCGCCGCAAATCTGGAAGTCTCGGCGTTACCGCAGGACAAATCGGACAACAGCTACGACGAGCGTTGTTTGGCGAAAAAGCAGGAATCTACAAGAAAAACGGAGAGGACTATGATATCAATGTCCGTTTTGATGAAGAAGAGCGCCAAAATACGGAAGTACTCCTCGATCAATACGTCGTGTTCCGCGATCAAGCCAGTGGTCGTATCAAAGAAATTCCAGTGAGTGCTGTCGCAAACTTGAAAAACACAACCTCTTTTAGTGCTATCAAACACAAAGACCTCCGTCGCGTAGTAACCCTTTACTCTGCCGTTCTTGCTGGATACAACGCCAACGAAGTAGTGGATAATATTAAGCAAAGCCTGACGGGGTACACCCAACTGCCCAATGAGGTAGCCTATGAATTTACGGGAGAGATTGCCGAGCAGGAAACCAATATGAACTTTTTGACAGGAGCCTTATTCACCGCTCTTGGTTTGATTCTATTCTTGCTTGTTCTGCAATTCAACTCCATCTCCAATCCCTTGATTATTCTCCTATCTATCTTCTTGAGTTTTACAGGAGTGCTTTACGGAATCAGCATTTTCCGGATGCCTTTTGTAATCATGATGACCATGATGGGAATCATTTCACTTTCGGGAATTGTTGTTAATAATGGAGTAGTCTTGATAGACTACACCCAGCTTTTGATTGCTCGACGCAAAGAAGACCTAGGCTTGCCCTATGATCAACTCCTTCCGCGTGCCGAAGTTCGAGAGGCCATCATTGGTGGTGGTGTGGCGCGATTGCGCCCGGTATTACTTACTGCGATCACCACGATCTTAGGGTTGATTCCCTTGGCCACTGGACTCAACATCAACTTTTTCTCTTTGGTAAGTGAGTGGAATACCAAAATTTATATCGGTGGAGACAATGTGATTTTCTGGGGACCTTTGGCTTGGACGGTGATTTTTGGATTGACCTTTGCCACTTTCTTAACCTTGGTTATCGTTCCTGCTTGTTTTTTCCTTATTTATCGATTGAAATTGCGGATTCAAGCATTCCGAAAGCCAAAAGAACTTAATACCTTAGCCGAGAATTAGAAACTACTATGCTTCGAACAAACAATTGTGGTGCTTTAGGCCTTGCTGAGGTCGGGCAACAAGTTACCCTAGCCGGATGGGTTCAAAAAACCCGAAACAAAGGATTTATGCTATGGGTAGATCTTCGCGATCGCTATGGTATCACCCAAATCATTTTTGATTCGGAACGTACTCCAAAAGCTGTCTTTGAACAAGCGCAAAGCTTGGGTCGTGAATTTGTAATTCAAATCCGAGGGGAGGTCATTGAGCGAGAATCCAAAAACCCCAATATGAATACTGGGGATATTGAAATTTTAGCCGATCAACTTCACATTCTGAATACTGCTAGCACCCCCCCATTTACCATTGAAGATAAAACTGACGGTGGAGAAGAACTACGAATGCAATACCGCTATCTGGATATCCGAAGAAAGCCCGTCCGAGACAATTTATTGTTTCGTCACCAAGTAACTCTTGCCGTACGCAACTATCTTTCCAAGGCCAATTTTGTAGAAGTAGAAACCCCTTATCTGATCAAATCAACCCCTGAAGGGGCTCGAGATTTTGTAGTCCCATCGCGTATGCACAAAGGGGAATTCTATGCGCTTCCACAGTCACCTCAAACCTTCAAGCAATTGCTGATGGTGGGAGGAATGGATAAATATTTCCAGATTGTAAAGTGCTTTCGAGACGAAGACCTTCGCGCGGATCGCCAACCAGAGTTCACCCAGATTGACTGCGAATTGACCTTTGTGGAGCAAGACGATATTCTGGATCAATTTGAAGGGCTTACGCGCCATTTGATAAAAAATATTCACGGCGTTGACGTTGGGGAATTTCCGCGCATGCCCTACGAAGAAGCGATGCGTCGCTTTGGTAACGACAAACCCGACATACGATTTGGAATGGAATTTGCCGAAATGAATGCTGTGGCGAAAGGCAAAGGCTTTGGTGTTTTTGACAACCAAGAATTCGTGGTAGGAATTGCCGTTCCCGGAGCCGCTGAGTATACTCGTAAACAAATTGACGGTCTAATCGACTGGGTCAAGCGACCTCAAATAGGAGCTTTGGGTCTGGTCTGGGCCAAATACAATGCTGATGGGAGTTTCAAATCTTCAGTGGATAAATTTTTTACTGCTGAAGACCTCAGTGCTTGGGCAGAAACTACTGGAGCTCAGCCCGGTGAATTAATGCTCGTGATGGCCGGAGCCAAAGACAGCACCCGAAGCCAGCTCAGTGCCTTGCGAATGGAGATGGCAGAACGATTGGAATTGCGTGACCCCACCGTCTTTGCACCCCTGTGGGTCACAGACTTTCCTCTTTTAGAATGGGATGAAGAAAGCCAACGCTACCATGCCATGCACCACCCTTTTACCGCTCCAAAACCCGAAGAGATTGAACTTCTTGCGACGGATCCAGGTAAGGTAAAAGCCAATGCCTATGACTTGGTGCTTAATGGAAATGAAATTGGGGGCGGTTCCATCCGAATCCACGATGGTGATTTACAGCAAAAGATGTTTGACCTTCTCGGTTTTACCCCTGAAGAAGCTCAAGCGCAATTTGGCTTTTTAATGGATGCTTTTCAATATGGAGCGCCACCACATGGTGGTATTGCTTTTGGACTTGATCGTTTGGTGGCTATTTTAGGAGGACAGGAAACCATCCGTGATTTTATCGCTTTCCCAAAAAACAATAGTGGACGCGATTTGATGATTGATGCCCCTACAAGTATTGATGCCGGTCAATTGGATGAACTTGCACTTGTGATTCAACCCAAAGACGAGGTGTGAAAGTAGTACTTCATCTTTTGTTTTTTTCCTGGTTGGGTGGACTCGCTTTCGGCTTCTACACCCGTACACAAGACTATGCTTTGGGTGAGAAAATCATTGGTTTTTCGGTCTTAGGAGCTGTATTTATCTACCTACCGCTTTTTCTATACCATCGCTGGAAAGGCAAATCCCTATCAGACTATACCCTAACACCGGAAAACATGGAAAAAATGCGTTCCAAAAAAAAACAGGAATAATAAGCCGAAAAGCCTTGCCCTCCAATTAATTGGCGTACCTTGCGGCAAATTAGTAAATCACAATATGACTGGTACAGTTAAATTTTTCAATGAGTCCAAAGGATTTGGTTTCATTACAAACGATGAGTCGGGAGACGACGTATTCGTTCACGTTACAGCCCTAGACGGGTTGACACTCCATGAGGGTGACAAAGTTGAGTATGTAGAAGAAGACGGTAAAAAAGGGAAGCAAGCTTCTCAGATTAAGCTCTTATAATATATATACAAACTGCTGAAAGCGCCTTTCGAGGCGCTTTTTTTTTACCCTCTTTTGCCGATAAAAAACTGCTGCATCAAATCGAGGGCTTCTGTTTCCATCACACCTTTGCTGTAAAGCGTTTTAGGGTGCAGCCCTATTCCAGCCGAAACGAAACCCCGTTTTGGATCCGCTGCCGCAAAAACCACCCGCTCTAATTGACTCCAATACAAAGCCCCCGCACACATCACACAAGGCTCTAAGGTCACATAGAGGGTACATCCTTTCAAATATTTCCCATTGAGATAATTGGCTGCTGAAGTAATGGCTTGCATTTCCGCATGTGCCGTTACATCGTGGAGTTGTTCCGTTAAATTGTGCGCACGAGCAATGATTTTTTGCTGAATTACCACCACAGCCCCTACAGGAACCTCGTCCTTTTCATAGGCTTTTTGGGCTTCTACCAAAGCCTGTTTCATAAAATACGAGTCGTCCAAAAGCATTTCCATTCCGTAAAAATACAAAAATGCAACACCCACGGGTGGATGCCCTATCTTTGGAACATGCTACTCGAAAAAATCACCTCCCCCGAGGACGTCAAAACGCTTTCCGATACGGAAAGACTAAAGTTATGCGGGGAGCTTCGTGAACGGATTATTGCCGTAGTAGCCAAAAATGAAGGCCACCTCGGAGCGAGCTTAGGCACCGTAGAACTGACCGTGGCATTGCATACCGTCTTTACGAGCCCCAATGACAAGATCATTTGGGATGTAGGACATCAAGCCTATGGCCACAAGCTCCTTACGGGTCGTAATACTGCCTTTGACAGCAACCGCCAATGGGGCGGTCTGAGTGGATTTCCTAGTAGGGACGAAAGCCCGCACGATAGTTTTGGGACGGGTCATGCTGGCACCTCCCTTTCGGCAGCATTGGGCATGGCGCTAGCTGCAAGGCTTCAAGGAAATTCCAACCAGCATCATGTTGCGGTTATTGGCGACGCTTCCATCGCGAGCGGAATGGCTTTTGAGGCCCTCAATCATCTAGGAACCACAAAGGCTAATGTCCTGGTTGTTCTCAACGACAATGCCCAAAGTATTGATTCCAGTGTGGGTGCCCTAAAAGTCTATTTTGAAAAAATTAAAATCAAAAACACCCCAAGCACCAATCTTTTTCAAGCGTTGAATATTCCCTACAGCGGCCCAATCAACGGACACGACCTTCCCCTTTTACTTAATAAATTATCCGAAATGGCCGCCTTGAATGGGCCTCGGATACTACATATCCTCACTACCAAAGGCAAAGGCTTGGCCGAAGCTGAAAAAGACCAAGTACGCTATCATGCCCCTGGGAAATTTGATCCTCTTACAGGAAAAATCAATCGTGCTGCTAAAGGGAACAGTCCAAAATATCAAGAAGTCGTCGGTAAAAGTTTGGTTGCCTTGGCAGAAACCAATAAAAAACTCGTAGCAATCACACCAGCCATGGTAACCGGGAGTGGATTGAGTGAGTTCTTCAAACGATATCCGGAAAGAGCTTTTGACGTAGGGATTGCAGAGCAACACGCGCTGACGTTGGCCGCGGGTTTCGCCACTGCTGACCTACAACCTTTTGTTGTTATCTACTCCACCTTTTTACAGCGGGCTTATGATCAATTGATTCACGATATCGCCCTGCAAAATCTTCCCGTGGTTTTCTGTATTGACCGCGCCGGTTTGGTAGGCCACGATGGTCCCACACATCATGGGGTGTTTGATATCAGCTTTTTGAGAAGCCTTCCCAACATGACCCTTATCGCGCCCTCAGATGCAGAGCAACTGCGGAACTTTCTATACACTCTTCAAGAAACTCCCCAGGGCCCTGTTGCCATTCGTTATCCACGTGGGTACGTCAATCAAATAGATTGGGAAAAACCCTTCAAAAAAGTCCCTTGGGGGAAAGGACGTATTCTTAAGAAAGGAAAATCCTACGCTCTTATTAGTGTCGGGCCCCTCAAACACAATTGCCAAGCAGCCCTCAATCAACTTAAAAATGCAACTGCTTGGAGCCACTATGACCTTACATTTATCAAACCGTTGGATGGAGCGCTTCTCCATGAGGTTTTCCAAAAACACCAACAAGTTGTCGTCGTTGAAGACGGTGCACGTCAAGGCGGAGCTGCCAGTGCTATACAAGAATGGGCACAAGAGCAAGAGTATGGCATTCCTATAGCAGCACTAGGAATTGATGACTGCTTTGTCCCACACGGAAAAACAGAAATTCTTTATGATAACCAAGGCTTAACGCCAGAACGCCTTGTAGAACGCTTAGATCAAATAGTGTTTAAAAAGGAGGGATAGGGTGCTTTTTTTCCCCCAAGAAAAGAGTATTTTAGAAAAATTTTCGCCATGGCCACTCCAAAACGACTCTTTCTACTCGATGCCTATGCTTTGATTTTTAGAGGTTATTATGCCTTTATCAAAAATCCTCGCATCAACTCCAAAGGCATGGACACTTCGGCCATCATGGGATTTATGAATTCTCTGTTGGATGTGATCAAGCGCGAACGACCCGACCATCTAGCGGTCTGTTTTGACAAAGGTGGGTCACAGGTTCGTACCGAGCTTTTTACTGACTACAAAGCCAATCGAGACGAAACCCCCGAGGCCATTCAAATTTCCATTCCCTACATTCAGCAACTGCTCGAAGCCATGCATATCCCCGTTGTGGTTAAAGAAGGTTACGAAGCAGATGACATTATTGGCACCTTGGCCAAACAAGCTGAAAAAGAAGGCTTTGACACCTATATGGTAACTCCCGATAAAGATTTTGCCCAGTTGGTATCCGAACATATCTTCATGTACCGTCCAGCACGAATGGGCAACGGTATTGAGATTTGGGGTATTCCAGAAGTGCAAGAAAAATTTGAGGTGGAAAGACCTGAACAGGTTATTGATTACCTCGGAATGATGGGAGATGCGGTGGATAATATTCCTGGCCTCCCTGGAGTGGGCGACAAAACCGCTAAAAAATTCTTGAAAGAATTCGGAAGCATGGAAGCGTTGCTTGATAATACCGACCAACTCAAAGGAAAAATTAAAGAAAAAATAGAGGCCAACAAAGAACTTGGTTTGCTTTCAAAAGAATTGGCAACCATTCTCTTGGACGTCCCAGTGACTTTTGATTCAAAAGCTTATACCTTATCGAAACCCGATACGGAAACCGTGGGAAAATTGTTTGAAGAATTGGAGTTCCGACGAATGCAGGACAATTTCAATAAGATCTTTTCTGACGAGCCAATAGCTAAAGTGGCTGCTTCCAGCCCGAAAAAAGAAGTCCCTGCCAGCGAGGGATTTGACCTCTTCAACCAACCCGGAGCCGGAACGGAATCCATCGAAAATAAAAGTGCCCTTGATGCCGTGGAGCACTGGTATCAGACCATTGATAGTCCCGCAGGACAACGCCTCTTGCTCCAAAAATTGTTGGAACAAAAAAGCGTTTGCTTTGACACAGAAACTACCGGGTTAGATGCCTTACAAGCCGAACTGGTGGGTATTGCTTTTTCATGGGAAAAAGGGAAAGGGTATTACTTGGTCTTATCAGAGGACTTTGGCGCTTGCCAAGCAATTGTTCAACAATTCCAAGCTTTTTTTGACCATCCCGGTATCGAGAAAATTGGACACAATCTAAAATACGATATCAAGGTGCTTCTCAAATACGGAATCAAAGTAGCCGCACCGATTTACGATACCATGATTGCGCATTACCTGATCAATCCGGATATGCGTCACAATATGGATGTATTGTCAGAAACCTATCTCCAGTACCGTCCGCAATCCATCACCGAACTTATCGGTAAAAAAGGAAAAAACCAGCGTTCCATGCGAGAAGTTCCCATTGCCCAACAAACCGAATATGCAGTGGAAGATGCCGATGTTACTTTTCAACTCAAACAGCATTTTAGTCAGGAATTAGCAAGCGGGGGTACTCAAGAACTTTTTGATACTGTCGAATTGCCCTTGGTTCCAGTATTAACCGCCATGGAAGCCGAAGGCATTTGCCTTGACACACCCTTTTTGAATGAATTGTCCATACAGCTACAAACCGATATTGACGCTTTGGAAAAAGGGATTTACGAACAAGCGGGGGAAAGATTTAACTTAGCGTCTCCCAAGCAGCTAGGTCCTATTTTATTTGACAAGCTTAAACTGGTGGATAAGCCCAAAAAAACCAAAACCGGGCAATATTCTACGGCTGAAGACGTATTGTCCTATCTAGCCAAAGACCATCCTATTGTTGCCCATATTTTGGAATGGCGTTCTCTTCAAAAACTTCAAAACACCTATGTGACTGCACTGCCTCAGGAAATCAATCCTAAAACTGGACGTGTGCATACGGTTTATAACCAAGCGGTCGCTGCCACTGGGCGGTTAAGCAGCAACAACCCCAACCTTCAAAACATCCCGATTCGTACCCCGAGGGGACAAGAGGTTCGGAAAGCCTTTATTGCCAAAGATACCGATCATGTCTTGCTCGCTGCGGACTATTCTCAAATTGAACTCCGCATCATTGCAGCTTTGAGTAAAGATCCTGCTATGGTCGCTGCTTTTCTAGAAGGCCAAGACATTCATACCGCTACCGCCGCTAGCGTTTTTGATGTGGCTCCCAATGCAGTGACCCGTGCCCAGCGAAGCCAAGCTAAAACGGTCAACTTTGGAATCATTTATGGGGTTTCGGCCTTTGGGCTAAGTCAGCAGACAGAACTCAATCGAACAGAAGCCAAAGAATTGATTGACACCTATTATGCCAGCTATCCTCAACTGCGAAACTATATGAGTGATCAGGTAAATTTTGCTCGCGAACACGGTTATGTGGCAACGGTACTGGGCCGCCGCCGATACCTCAAGGATATCAATTCGCAAAATGCAGTCGTTCGTGGTGCCGCCGAGCGCAATGCCGTTAATGCTCCCATCCAAGGAAGTGCTGCCGATATTATAAAACTGGCTATGATCCGATTGCAGCAACGCATTCAAGAAGACGGTTGGCAAGCCAAAATGCTATTGCAAGTGCACGATGAATTGGTTTTTGAAGTACCCAAAACCGAACTCGCTGATTTCCAAATCCTGGTAAAAAAAGAAATGGAACAAGCCTTTACCCTTGACGTTCCTTTAGAAGTAGATTTGGGCGTTGGGCAAAACTGGCTGGAGGCGCATTAGGGTTTAATTTATTTTGAAACGGTCCTGCTTATTTGTTGTTTTTTCTGACAACTTTTTAAAAATACACTTCGCACTGTCCCCCTATGTTTAGTGGAGCCTAAGACCCATTTTAATGAAAATAAATAGAAGTTAGATTTTGTGATTATTTTAAATAATTCACCATCAAATCTTTTATCATGAAATCATTGTTTTTTAGTTTATGCCTACTTACGGTTTCCCTAACTTATGGACAGATTGGAGCATCTGTGGGCTATGGCAGTGCCAAAGCTACTGCTTCAGGAAATGGATTTTCTGAAAGTTCAGAGTCTGTGAGTGTGTTTAGTTTTGGGGTTTTTTCGGATGTAGAAATATCTGAGAAATTTGATGTTCAACCCTATGTCAGTTTTGGAATTGGAGAAAAAATAGACAACAAATCGAATAATGCTCTAGGTTTTGGTGCCAATTTACAATTCTACCCTTCTAGAGAAACTATGAGTTTTTTATGGGTCCTTCCCTTGCATACGGTCTTTCACTGGCAGATGTTGATATCGATTCTGTAAAAAAAGGCATTTTTGAAGGAGGACTCCAAGCTGGGTTTGACTTTTCTGAGCATTTTACAGCACTGTTACAGTTCCAGACAACGCTTCAAAATGCCTCTAAAATAGATGGTATAAAATTGCATGCCCGTGGTTTTGGCGTTACACTTCAATACAAATTCTGATTGTCTAATTGCTCAAGGTAAGACTTGACGGATCACAAGTCTTACCTATTTAAACAGCTTAATCTCATGAAACGCCTTCTTTTTATTGCCACTTTATTGATCATTAACATTGTATTCGCTCAAGAAATAACAATGTTTGACGATGGGCTTACTTATCATTTTTATGAAGATCAAAATCGGATAACCTACAAAGAAGTTACCGAACGGATCTCCAAAGACTCCTTAGCTGCCGCTCACTGGAAAAAAGCTCGAATAAAAAATACTTTTGCAAATGGGATTTTACTTTCTGACTTAGCTATAATAATCTATGCTAACTCTTCAGAAAAACCTTTTTTAAATCATAAACAGGCTCGTTTACTTAGCAGCTATCTTCTTGTTTCAAGTATTTCAAGTATTTTCCTTGTTATTTCTCGACAAAAATTAAAAAGGAAGGCCATTCTGAGATATAATAGTTTATTTGACAACCATGAATCGAAACAGGCTAAAGTAAAATTACAGTTTCAACCAACCCTTTTTTTCACAAAACGAAGAAAACGATTCGCTAGCGGCTTACGGTTCAACCTTAAATTTTGACAAACGTTCTCCCCGATTCCTCTTTGCAAATCCCGAAGGGGTTTCTCCCGTCACCTTTTTAAAAATCCTATTAAAATAGGATAGACTGTCAAAACCTGACAAAAAACAAGTCTCGGAACTGCTGCGCCCTGAAAGCAACTCACGCTTGGCGTGAGTAATGCGGTAACGATTCAGAAATTCGGTAAAAGTATAGGTGGTATGCTTTTTAAAATAACGACAAAAGGCTTCCTTGGTCAAATAGGAGTGTGCTGCTACTTCTTCTAAAGGGATTTTACGCGTATAGTTTTGATCTACAAAGGCATAAATTCGTTGCAACCGTTCCTGTTCCTTAGTTCCATAGCGGCTCTCCACCGGTTCAGGATGCAATAATTCATACGTTGTTGCCTGTGCCAATTCTTCTAGCACGGACAATACCTGCAAGTAACGCTCAAAAGGAGCTTGCGATTTCATGGCAAAAAGACGAGCTCCAATGCTTGCTTTTAACGCACCTTTGAATGCGATCCCCTGCTGTGCTCGTTGGAATAATGATTGGATTCTGGTTAATTCAGGAACATTCGCAAGGCTATCTGTGACAAAACTCGGTTTGAGATGCAAGACCACCTTGCGGTAATCGGTCTGCAAACCATAATCAAAATTCAAATGTGGAATATTGCTCCCAATCAATACCAAATCGCTCTTATAGTACGTAGAAATATGGCTTCCTACATGACGTGTTCCTTGTGGCGCTTCAATATAAACCAATTCGTATTCAGGATGAAAATGCCAAAAGAACAAATCGCTCAAGCGCGGATCAAATAACATTGAAAACGACTGTGGAGGATTTTGACTAAGAGTTTCCAATTGCACCTTCATGTTCCTAAATTAGTTTATTCTTTTAATAAAAAGAGTTTAAATATCAATATAGTTCAATTTTTAGCTAAACAACTGCAAGGATTCCCCTCAAAGAAAATGCACCTTAGCCCTAACAAAATATCCAAGATATGGAACCAACATACCAAAACGAGCACAAGGATATCCCAGGAAACCCGTCCACCGCCAAAAGCAGTCAGCAACAATTAAACCAACGCCGCAACGGCGAGCCATTACGAGCCTTAACCGAGGAGCAATGGAAGCATTGGATCACCCAAGGATATGTTGTGGTGCCCAATGCTATTTCAAGCAAACAAGTAGCGCAAACCGTTGCACTTCTTTGGGAGTTTGAAGAAAAAAATCCCAAGGATCCCAAGACATGGTATGCCCCTCCAAGAGCCACAATGGAGATGAAAGAATTGGTAGGCACCGGGATGGTAGAAGTCTATAATCATCAGCATCAATGGACCAATCGCCAAACCCCGCGGGTTTATGACGCTTTTGTGGACGTGTGGGGAACTGAAGAACTGTGGGTAACCATCGACCGGGCCAATTTAAATTTCCCGGCACCGAAGGATCAACCCCAAAAAGGATTTATCCATTGGGACTACGATCCCGACACCAAACCTCAAAACGTTCAAGGTGTTTTGGCACTATGCGATCAAACCGATCCTGACATGGGTGGCTTTCAGTGCATCCCTTGGTTATTTCAGAATTATGAGTCATGGCGCGCCACGCAGCCCGATGATCGCGATCCATTTCAACCCGACTTAAAAGGCCTCAAAGTCAAAATCAAAAAAGTCCCTTTAATGGCTGGAGATTTACTAATTTTCCATTCTGGTTTGGGGCACGGAATACGTCCCAATAACAGTCTCGATAAAGTTCGCATGGCACAATATATTTCCATGATGCCTTCCGAACCTGACAATGAAGATTTGAAAAACTGGCGTATCAATTCTTGGAAAAACCGCGTTGCTCCCGAAGGCTATGCTTTCCCTGGCGACCCGCGCAACTGGGAACAGACCCGATATGAAACGGCACAATTGAGCCCCCTAGGGGAAAAGCTTTTAGGACTAACCCCTTGGTAGATGGATTTACAACTTAAAGACAAAAAAGTATTACTCACAGGAGCCACCCGCGGAATAGGCTATGGAGCCGCTCGTCGCTTTGCTGAGGCCGGTGCAAAAATATGGATTCACGGTTCCCGAAAGGACAGTTGTGAAATAGCCCAACAACGATTATTGGAAGAATTCCCAAAAAGCAGCATCGCCATCAGCCCTTGTGACTTTGACGATTCGCAGGCAGTAATAGACTGGATTGCACATCTCCCTGCCATGGACATATTGGTTAACAACCTTGGGGTCTATCAGTCCGAAGATTTTTTTAGCATGTCTGACGAATGGTGGTTCAAACATTATGAGATAAATGTGATGAGTGGGGTTCGCTTGAGTCGAAAGATGCTTCCTCAGATGCTAGAAAATAATTGGGGGCGCATTCTTTTTATTTCTAGCGAGTGTTCTCGTTTGGTTCCGCAGGATCTCATTGCATACAGTGCCAGCAAAGCCGCTTTGGAAGCCATTAGCCGTGGCTTGGCAAAAACCACTCGAAACAGCGGGGTGACCGTCAATAGTCTACAGCCGGGATCCACCCTTACGGAAGGTGCTGTTGCCTTTTTGGAAAACCAAGCCGCGCAAACTGGCAACACTGCCGAACAGGTGGCCAATGATTTTTTCGTATCACAACGTCCCGCCTCTACTCTCCAGCGATTTGCCCATGTGGATGAAGTCGCAACCACAATCGTCTATTATTGCAGCCCTCTCGCAGCAGCTACGAATGGAAGTACCATTGCTGTGGACGGTGGTAGCACCTTGGGTGGTTGATTCAAGCTAGAAAAATACCAGTCGTCAAAAGAATGAGATAATTGGTGAAAAAAGTGGCTTGAATGTTGACAAATAATAAACTGAATTTGTACATTTGCAGCCCTGTAAACATTATTTACAGCCAATAAAACAAATTATTGTGGATACATTAAGCTACAAAACGATTTCTGCTAACGCCAACACTGTGAATAAAGAGTGGCTCGTAATAGACGTTGCCGGCCTTCCTTTGGGGCGTGCCGCAGCCGTGATTGCTCGCCTTTTGCGCGGGAAGCACAAAACTAATTTTACCCCCCACGTGGACTGTGGTGACAACGTAGTGGTCATCAACGCCTCGCAAGTTGCCTTGAAAGGAAACAAATGGGAGCAAAAAGAATACATTCGCTACACTGGGTATCCCGGTGGACAACGCGTTTTGAATGCAACACAAATGCACCTCAAAGGAGGACATCGTTTGGTAGAAAAAGCTGTCAAAGGAATGCTCCCCAAAAACAAATTGGGTGCTGAATTGTTCCGCAACCTAAGAGTGTTCGCTGATAGCGACCACCCGCATGATGCACAAAATCCAACTGTTATTTCAATCAACGAACATATCTAATGGAAATAATTCACACTATTGGACGTCGTAAGACCTCTGTTGCCCGCCTCTATTTTTCTGAAGGAAAAGGGAACATCACGGTCAACAAAAAAGATTATAAAACGCATTTTCCAACTTCCATGTTGCAGTACAAAATCGAGCAACCGATGCTACTCACAGGAACCGAAGGTGCTTTTGACCTAAAGATCACTGTTAAAGGTGGTGGTATCACTGGACAAGCCGAAGCCGTTCGCTTGGCAATTTCCAGAGCCCTTTGCCAACACAACGAAGAACATCGCGGTGCCCTCAAGCCAGAAGGTTTGCTGACCCGTGACCCTCGAATGGTGGAACGCAAAAAGTTTGGACAAAAGAAAGCGAGAAAGAAATTCCAATTCTCGAAACGTTAATACTAGTACCCATAAGGTCTCTTCGGAGGCCTTGCTCATTTATATATTGAACCAGTTGCTTGAACCGCTAAGGCGGGGATTAGTTTAGCATCTAAATAAAACCTAGCGTTTTATTGCTATACCTAAGGAACGTAAACTAAAAACTATGGCACAAACAGAAGTAAAAGACTTACTCAATGCAGGCGTCCACTTTGGACACCTTACCCGAAAGTGGAACCCTAACATGGCGCCCTACATCTATATGGAGCGCAACGGGATTCACATTATCAACCTTTACAAAACAGCGGCAAAAATCGAGGAAGCCCAAGAAGCGCTAAAAAAGATTGCCGCTTCTGGACGCAAAATCCTTTTTGTTGCTACCAAAAAACAGGCCAAAGACATCGTTGCTGACAAAGCAAAAAATGTCAACATGCCTTACATCACAGAGCGTTGGCCTGGGGGGATGCTCACAAACTTTGTGACCATTCGCAAAGCGGTTAAGAAAATGGCGGCCATTGACCGCATGAAAAAAGATGGGACTTTTGAAACTCTTTCCAAAAAAGAACGCTTACAGGTTGATCGTTTACGTGCGAAATTGGAAAAGAACTTAGGTTCGATCACTGACATGTCACGTCTCCCAGGAGCTTTATTTGTGGTGGATATCAAACGTGAGCACATTGCCATTAAAGAAGCTCGCAAATTGAAGATTCCAATCTTTGCAATGGTTGACACCAACTCTGACCCAAGAGAGGTTGAGTATGTAATCCCTGCCAACGATGATGCATCAAAGTCTATCGAAAAAATCTTGACATTGGTCTCTGATGCTGTAGCCGAAGGCTTGCAACAACGCAAACAAGAAAAAGAAGCGGAATCCAAAGGAGAAACTCAAGAAGAAGCTCCAAAGGCAGAAGCTCCAAAGGCGGAAGCTCCTAAAGCGGAAACCGCAGCAGCCGAAGTGCCAGCAGCCAAAGAAAAGGCACCAAAAGCCAAAGAAGCGCCTGCTGAAAAAGCGGATACTGAGGAAAAGGCTACTGAAGAATAACATTTACTAACACTTAAAATACACCACAGTGAAAATTACTGCATCTGAAGTCAATAAACTACGGCAAGCCACTGGCGCCGGAATGATGGATTGTAAAAAAGCCCTTGTCGAATCGGAAGGCGATTTCGAAAAAGCGGTTGAAGTACTGCGTAAAAAAGGACAAAAAGTAGCCGCAAACCGTGCCGACAGAGACTCTACAGAAGGAGCTGTCTTAGCAAAAGTTAACGGTGATCAGACCGTGGGTGTGGTTGTGTCCGTAAATTGTGAAACCGATTTTGTTGCCAAAAATGACTCTTACTTAGCCCTTGCGCAAAGTTTGGTAGATCATGCCTTGGCGTTCGAAACCGAAGAAGCCTTTTTGGCTTCTGACTTTCAAGGAATGACCGTTTCTGAAAAACTTACCGAACAAACGGGTGTTATTGGAGAGAAAATCGAGATCGGTGCTTTCAAGCGTTTAAGCGCTCCTTTTGTTGGTTCTTACATCCATGCTGGAAACAAGATTGCAACTCTAGTAGGGCTTTCTGCTTCTTCAGACAACGCGGCTGAAGTAGCCAAGAATGTCGCCATGCAAGCAGCTGCCATGAACCCGATCGCCTTGAACGAGGAGGGAGTGGATGCTTCTGTAATCGAAAAAGAAATCGAAATTGCCAAAGACCAACTGCGTCAAGAAGGCAAGCCAGAAGCTATGTTAGACAATATTGCAAAAGGTAAAATCAAGCGTTTCTTCAAGGACAATACCTTGGTTAACCAAGACTATATCAAAGACGGAAAACAATCTGTTGCTGCTTATGTAGAATCGGAAGCTCCTGGAGTAACCGTTACTGCTTTTGAGCGAGCCGCCTTAGGATAATACATTATACTATATTGCTAAAAAACACCCCTAGTGGGTGTTTTTTTGTTTTTGTAACTTTCGCTTTATGGACTCGAAAAAACGATGTAAATGGTGCCTTGGTGACCCCCTATATGAAAGCTATCACGACTTGGAATGGGGTGTTCCATTACGAGATGAGCAAAGCCTGTTTGAGTTTCTTGTTTTAGAAACCTTTCAAGCTGGGTTGAGTTGGATCACCATCCTCCGCAAGAGAGAGTATTTTCGTTTGGCATTTGATCATTTTGACTATCAAAAAATAGCACGCTATCCAGAATCCAAAATAGCATCCCTACTCAAGGACACTGGAATAGTCCGCAACCAACTTAAAATTCGGGCGACGGTTCACAATGCCCAGTGCTTTATCGAAGTGCAAAAAGAATTTGGGAGTTTTTCAAAGTATATTTGGGCTTTTGTGGAAGATCGTCCGGTACAAAATCAGTTTGCTACCCAAGAATCCATTCCAGCCACCACACCGCTTGCCACTCAAATCAGCAAGGATCTCAAAAAAAGAGGATTCAAATTTGTAGGCCCCACAGTCATTTACGCCCACATGCAAGCCACTGGCATGGTCAATGACCATGTGGTGGATTGTTTTCGATATCAGGAAATACAGAAAATGTCCTAGAAAGGCAGATCGTCCTCAACTTCATTAGGACTATCACTAGCGGGCTCAAATGAGGTTGGCGGTGGCATTGGTGGTGCTTCGTTGGATGCCTGTGATTGATCTATCGCTTCAATGCGCCATCCTTGGATAGCGTTGAAATATTTGGTCTCTCCTTGTGGGTTCACCCATTCGCGTCCTCGCAAATTGATTCCAATTTTTACGTTTTGGCCGACTTGAAACGCATTGAGCAATTCGCATTTGTCTTGGACAAACTCCACCATAATGTGTTGGGGATATTGTTCTTCGGTGGTGACAACCACTTCTCGTTTGCGGAAGCCATTGTTCCCGAAGGCTTTTGTTTCGTCTAGCAATTTGATTTTACCGGCTATTTCCATAGGATCATATTTGCTATAAAAGTAACAAAAGTTTGGTTTCACACCTCTTTTTTCAAATTGACTTATCTTCGTTATCAAGGACTTTTTTTCATGCGCAGTCTTTCCCTTTTAGAACGAATCAAAAACAGTTGGCTATTCGTTGTTTTTGGCATTGTAGCTTTGATTCTTTGGAACACCAATCTTCTCTTTGACCGTCTCAAAACGGAAGAGCGCAAGAAAATGGAACTATGGGCAATGGCTCAAAAAGAATCCATTCAGAATCAAGCACCAACAAATTTGACTCTGGAAGTATTATTGCAAACGGGGACCAATCCCATGATCCAAGTAGATGCACGCGGTCGTATTATTGGATTTAAAAATATTGTCTGGGAAGTCTCCCAAGATTCTGCCCTGTTATACAAACAATTAAGACGGTTTAAGACGCAAAACGACCCCATTCCCATCTATTTTAAGATTCCCGAACAATCGACACCGCTGGTGGATCAAAAACTTTACTACGGAGATTCCAGTATGCTACTAAAATTGCAATACTATCCTCTCGCCTTGCTTTTGATTATTTTCCTCTTTGGATTGGTGCTATACTACGTCTTTAAAACCATTCGTATTTCGGAGCAAAATAAACTTTGGGCAGGAATGGCCAAAGAAACGGCTCATCAAATTGGGACGCCTCTTTCCTCCATGTTGGGCTGGATTGCTTTGGGTAAAGAAGACAGTTTACCAAAAGACACGGATGCTTTTACCGAAATGGAAAAAGACGTTCATCGTTTACAATTGATCACAGATCGTTTTTCCAAAATTGGCTCCCTCCCACAGTTAGTTCCCCTAGACTGGACTGCAAGTATCCGAACTACGCTTCAATATCTAGAAAATCGCAGTGCGGAGCAAATTCACTTTTCTGTCTCCTATCCTGAAACGGTTGTTGAAATTGAAGGGAATTCCGAACTTTTGAGTTGGACTTTAGAAAATCTTGTTAAAAACGGAATTGATGCCATGAAAGGAAAAGGCACTCTTCGTCTATGGATGGAGATTGATGCAAAAAAAGCAAAGCTCTATGTGCAAGACGAAGGGCAAGGGATTCTCAAGGAACATCGTAAAAAAATATTCAGCCCTGGATTTAGCACCAAAAAAAGAGGTTGGGGCCTTGGCCTTTCATTGGCCAAGCGTATTGTGGAGCATTACCACAAAGGGCAATTGGGAATTGTAAAAACAGCGGTAGGAGTTGGTACTACCTTTTGTATTAGCCTAGAGCGTTCTCGCTAGAAGACCGCTTGAATTTTTTGTGCCAAACTTTCAAAGGCTTCTGGGGACATTGTTACTTTTTTTTGAAAAGTGGCATCCGACATTTCGTTGAGCGGAATTAGATGCACATGAACATGGGGTACCTCCAAACCAATAACACTCATTCCAATTCGCTTGCATGGAACGACCTGACGAAGAGCTATGGCTACCTTACGAGAGAAATTCATCAGGTCGCTATATGCCTGAGCTTCCAGATCCATCAAACGATCTGTTTCTTTTTTAGGAATACAAAGGGTGTGTCCTGCCGTGTTAGGATTGATATCAAGAAAAGCCAGATGGTGTTCGTCTTCTGCGACTTTGTAACACGGAATTTCCCCCGCCACGATTTTGGTGAAAATACTGGCCATCTAGTCGCGGCTAATGGTGAGTACTTCCAAACCAATGGTTCCATTTGGAACTGTGATTTCGGCTACCTCACCCACAGATTTTCCCAACAAACCTTTCCCGATTGGAGACTCTACAGATATTTTGCCACTGGCTAGGTCTGCTTCGGACTGTGCCACCAGTTTATACTTTACGGTTTGGTTGTTCATTTGATTTTTGACTTCCACTGTAGAGTGGATCAATACTTTCGAAGTGTCGAGAACCGATTCGTTAATGATTCGTGCATTGGCTAACACCGCTTCCATTTTGGATATTTGCATTTCCAAAAGACCTTGGGCTTCTTTGGCTGCATCGTACTCTGCGTTTTCACTCAAATCGCCCTTATCACGTGCTTCGGCAATGGCTTGTGAAGCCTTGGGACGCTCCACATCTTTGAGGTGATTAAGCTCTTCTCTTAATTTTTTCAACCCTTCTGGGGTATAATATGATACTTTACTCATAATTTTAGCTTGAAAATAAATCCCTAGTAGTAGGTAGGATGTTAAACAAATATAAGGAATTGAATTTTTTTATTAAAGCCCGATACGGCATTCTTGGACTGTTACTATTGAGTATGGCAACAACTTGTACCAAAAACACTCTTGTCCGCAATCCCTATATCTCGGATGTTGCCGTTAATTATCAATTGAACCTCAACCTTCCACAATATGACAACTTGCGTTTTATCGGTGGCAGTGCCTACGTCTATCAAGCGGGGCTGAAAGGCGTTCTTTTGTTTAATCTTAATGGGCGCAACTTTCTAGCATGGGAAGCTACTTGCCCCAACCACACCCCTCGCAGTTGCTCCTTGCTCCAAATCAATGGGGTGTTGGCCCAATGCAGCTGTGAAGACTATCAATATAGCCTTGCCAATGGCCAACTCCTCAATGGCGGTGAAAATGCAAGTACCTCCTACCCAATGATTAACTATCAGGTAGAGGTATTTGATTCTTTTCTTACCATAAGCAATTAAAAACGCAGCGACATTCCCAATAGAAAATGGGTGCCTGCCTGTGGATAAAACCCGGCGCCTTCAATGGTAGTGGTCTGTCCCGGATTGGACCCGTCGTCATCATAGGTATAGAAATAGCCATTGGAGACATATTGTTCGTTGAAAATATTATTAACCAAGAGGTTTAGCTTTACTTCTTCAACCCATTTCTTTGGATTCCATCGATAGGAGGCATTGAGGTCCGATACCATATAGGATGGAAGTTCTGAAATTTCGGAGTCAATATTCCCCATATACTGTGAACTGATAAATTTTGAAAGGATAGCTACTTGGAAATTGGTGCTCGGAACAAACACCAACGTATTCCCAGCAATTACAGCAGGTGAAAAAGCTAGTTGTGTGTTTCCTAGATGAGTCAACTGTCCATCGCGTTCAAAGAAATAGTCCTGATTTTCATTGCGACTCAGCGCAAGATTGGGTTGCCACAGCCATTGCTTGGCCAGAGGTATCTTCGCTTCAGCTTCAATCCCAATTCTTCGGCTATTGCCAATGTTCTCGCGAATGGGATTTCCCACTGCATCCAGGGCTCCTGTAAGCGCTAATTGATCTTGATAAGCCATCCAATAGGCATTGACCTGCAATTGAAGATTGGATTGTTGTAAACGCCAACCCATTTCAAAATCATTTAACTTCTCGGGGACTGGGTTTCCATTTTCATAATCCGTTCGGTTGGGCTCTCGATGTGCTCGAGCAAATGAAATAAAGAAACGTTGTGCTTCCGAAGCCCTATAGGTGACTCCTGCTTTTGGATTAAAAAAAGAGAATTGATCATCAACGGTAAAAGGGGCTGGTCCGGCCACTTGTCCCACCACTTCATATTTTACATTTCGGACTTGTAAATCCAAGTAACCGATCCATTTTGAAGAAAACGCTTGGGTCCATTTCGCAAAAACACTCGTTTCAATCTTTGTTCCTGTGTTCTCGTAAAAGCGATGCCGCGGGAGTACATTCCCTGCTTGCTGCGCCCAAAGTAATTCCCCAAAATGATCTCCAATATATTGACTGTAAAGGGCTCCAAGGTTAATTGTAGCGCTCCCATTTTGATAATTGGCTCCCAAATTGGCAACATAATAATCATTATCAAGCCATTTGCGTTGGACATTTTCAGTAGCCGTTACGTCAGTATCCCCTATCCTCAGTGCCGCTAATTGTAAATAATCAAAGGAAGTGTCGCCTCCAAAATTGATGTTTTCATCTGCCCACTGATCATAATACTCCTCATAATATCCTCGCCCATAGGTATAATTTAACCCCAAGGAAAAATCCCAACGGTTGTTGAGTTGTTGTGTCCAATGAAACTGATAGTGATCTTGCTGGTAATTGTCCACCTGATTGTCATAAAAACCCGTCAACTTCCCATCGGGGGAATATATTTCTCCCGCAGGATTGTAAGTGCGATTGTTTTTGAGAGTTGCTGCATCCACTCCATACCACGATTGATAGGTGATTTCATGACCGCCAAAACCCAAAAGCTTGATAAGCGTGTTCTTATCTTGATAAGCCGCTTGCAAGAAAAAAGACTTTAGATTTGAAGAGGCACGATCCACATAGCCATCGGAAACAATTTTCCCCAAACGCCCTGAAATTTCAAAGCCGTTGGCAAATTGACCTGTAGAAAATTGCAGTGTATTTTTCAGCGTGTTAAAGCTTCCTACACTCTGAGACCATTGTGCCTTTGGTTCGGCAGCCACAGCTTGGGTGAGTAAGTTAAGGCTCGCCCCAAAAGCTGCATTTCCATTGGTAGAGGTTCCCACCCCTCGCTGCAACTGGAAACTGGAAACCGACGAAGCAAAATCAGGCAGATCCACCCAAAAAGTGCCCTGAGACTCCGCATCGTTGTAGGGAATACCGTTGATAGTAACATTCACACTCCGAGCATCACCGCCCCGAACACGGATCCCTGTGTACCCAATGCCATTACCCGCATCACTAGTAGTGACTACTGCTGGTAAATAATTCAATAAAATGGGAATGTCTTGCCCCAAATTTCGAGAAGCAATCTCTTCTTGGGTTAGATTACTAAAGGCCATGGGTGAATCTTCATTTACCCGGAGGCCAGATACTTTCACCTCTTCTAGAGAGACCATGGCAACGGTGTCAAGCACCGCAGTGTTTTGAGCCACCACTTGGGGCAGCAATCCAATAAGGAATAAATAGCGTATAACTAGTTTCATTCGAATACGTTTAATTCGAATAAAAGGGGTCGTTATTCTTGGTTAAAAATTGCGTTAAATGTCCCTTGGCAGCATTACCTGCCCAGGTTCAATGGGTATAATCTCAGCCGACTAAGGCACCCCTTTGAGATGGCATAAAGCTAGAAAAAAAAGCTTCTAACGTAAAGCATTTTCCCAATTCTTTAATGCCTCCAAGGTGTTTTGCAGCCGCTTTTGATCCCTCCCCTTTATTGTGGCATACGGAAGGTTGCGACGGATCAATTGTTGTTCAAAACTACGATACATTTCCTCTCGAGCTTGGGGTCGGTCACGTAAATCATCTTTGACCCACGGAAGATCGGGTTGCATCAGCAGATAAAAGTCATAATGGTAAGTGTTTGCAGCCAAAAGAATCTCTGGTGCACAATACCCGTTAAAGTGGGTTTCAGACCATACTTGCGTCACCAAGGCATTCGTGTCACAAAACAACCAGTACTGAGCCTTGATGAGGCATTCGTTTTCGGATTGCATTTGCCCTGCAACAATATGAGGTAAGTCTTCCAAACTGCAGGGAAGTTTCTCACGATCCCATTTAGCTTGCAAAAAGTCCCGTGCAAATTCAGGCACCCATTCCGTCTGGAAATGGGCCGCTAAGGCTTTGGCTAAGCTTGTTTTTCCCGTAGATTCCGGACCGTATAGGACTATACGGTGGAGGTCGCTGGGGGATTGTTGTACCATTTTTTCCATGATTGATAGCCCCAAAGAGCCAATAAAGTGAAGCCCACAAACTGAATGCTTGTGAGGGTGAGTCCCTTATAAAAATAGAGTGGAATCGAAATTGCATCGCCCAGAATCCAAAAAATCCAATTTTCAATTTTTCGCTTGGCCATCAACCACATTCCAACAAAAAATAAGGCCGTTGTAAAAGTGTCAACATAAGCTGTCCAAGAAGTCCATCGCTCCCAATAGGTGTAAACGGCAAAAACAAAAAGAAGGGTTCCTATAAATAAAAAACTTGCCCGTTTCCATTCCTTAGCAGTGGTTGTACTGATTGGATGCAAACGGATTTGACCTTTTTTTCGGGTCCAAAAATACCACCCGTAAACACTCATTACAAAATAATAGGCATTGATCAACATGTCTCCCAACAAACCTGCTTTCCAAAGCAGATAGACAAATAAACCCGTTGAGAGCATTCCGGTCGGAAATACCGCAATTTTATTTTGCTTGGAATACCAAACACTCAAAAAACCAAACAAAACACCAATGGCCTCAATGCTGATATCTATCCAACTGTAATCGAGGTAAGGGCCAAAAAAAAACTCAAAAACTGGGGACATAGCTACTGCGATCGCCTTTGATTAATTTCATTTGAAGGACTACCGCATCTTCCTGCTCAAAAACCTCTTGAACCGCTTGGGTCAAAAAGCCCATTACGGCTTGGTACTCACCATAAATTTGAGTACTTAGAGGGTTTTCCAAAACGGTAAAGCCCGAACGGCGTAGCTTCTTGATAAAAGCCTTGATGGCTGGTTCAAAATCATCTTTGAGAGGTGTGAGTGTCAATTCTACTGAAAGTTGCATTGGTTAGGGGTTTTCAAGGGCCACAGTGGCCTTGTGTTGGTCAAAATCAAAAAAATATAAAACGTAGGATTGCGTTTTTTGGGGATGGCACACTTCGGCACTTGCTTTTTCAAAAGGATGTACCAATAGTTGTTGATTCAAATGTATGCCAGGGACTTCTACGGCTTTGTACACCGCTTCTTTGGCAGTCCATAACTGAATCAATTCCGATGTCGTTTGAGCAAAATTTTCAGAGGCATGCACAAACTTGGATGTGATTCGTTGTACTTGATCGCGAAGCTGCTCAATATCCACCCCAAGAGGAATACTCCCCAATGCAATTGCAGCATAACCTTTGGCATGCGAAATAGAAATATATTGAGAAGGTAATCGAGGAATCCCTGCTGCATCGTGCTGCATTGTAATGGGGTCAATTCCTGCTTTGAGAAGAAGCTGCTGAACGGCTAAAACTCCTTTTCGTTGTGACCCTGCTTTCAATTTCGCTAATCGTTGTTCAAGTCTGGAGTGAAAGTGCAATCCTTCCCGAAGCTCTTCTTCGGATTCTTTGATTTTCCATACCCATAGTTCCGCTTTCGTACTCAGTGATTGATGTAAGGCAAACGGCATTGGGCTATGGTTTAAAAAGATTGTACTTTTGCATATCTATTTTACAAATATAGAATTATGAAAATGAAAACGGACACAACTTATGTTCCCTACAAGGTAAAGGACATTGGCTTAGCTGACTGGGGTCGTAAAGAAATTCACCTAGCCGAAGCTGAAATGCCGGGATTGATGGCTTTACGCGAGGAATACGGAGCGAGCAAACCCCTTGCTGGTGCTCGTATCGCAGGGTGTTTGCACATGACGATTCAAACGGCAGTATTGATTGAGACCTTAGTCGCCTTAGGTGCCGAAGTCACTTGGAGCTCCTGTAATATTTTTTCTACTCAAGATCACGCCGCTGCTGCAATTGCTGCTGCTGGAATTCCTGTGTACGCATGGAAAGGAATGAATGAAGAAGAATTTGATTGGTGTATTGAGCAAACTTTATTCTTTGGAGAAGAAAAAGAACCCCTCAACATGATTCTTGACGATGGTGGAGATTTGACCAATATGGTCTTGGATCGTTTTCCAGAGTTAGCCGAAGCGATCAAAGGACTTTCGGAAGAAACTACTACTGGTGTTCACCGCTTATACGAGCGTGTTAAGAACGGTACTTTACCCTTGCCCGCTATTAACGTGAATGACTCCGTAACGAAATCTAAATTTGACAACAAATACGGATGTAAAGAAAGTGCTGTGGATGCCGTGCGTCGTGCAACAGACCTCATGATGGCTGGAAAGCGTGTTGTGGTTTGTGGTTATGGAGACGTTGGAAAAGGGACTGCCGCATCGTTCCGAGGTGCTGGTGCCATTGTAACCGTGACTGAAATAGATCCTATCTGTGCGCTTCAAGCAGCCATGGATGGTTATGAGGTTAAAAAGCTTACCACAGTTATTGGAAATGCTGATATCGTAATTACAGCTACCGGCAACAAAGACATCTTGCAAGGGGCGGATTTCTTAGCCATGAAAGACAAGGCCATTGTTTGTAACATTGGACATTTTGACAATGAAATTGATATGGCTTGGTTGAACAAAAACTACGGCCATACCAAATCTGAAATCAAACCACAAGTTGATCTGTATACACTAGAAGGCAATAAAGAGATTATTGTCTTAGCAGAGGGTCGTTTGGTTAATTTGGGTTGTGCCACAGGACATCCCAGTTTTGTGATGAGTAACTCCTTTACAAACCAAACCTTGGCACAGATTGAATTATGGACCAATACAGATCAATACGAGAACAAGGTTTATATGCTACCAAAAAAACTGGATGAAAAGGTTGCTGCCCTTCACTTGAAAAATCTAGGAGTAGAACTGGAAAGCCTTAGCACAGATCAAGCCGATTATATTGGCGTGACGGTTGAAGGGCCTTACAAGCCAGAATACTACCGTTACTAGGAATCTAACCTGGGGTTGATAACTAAAAGGTATAAAAAAACCCGCTACAATGTAGCGGGTTTTTTATTGCTGTTGATCAGGGATGTCTATGCCTCAAAAGGGATGATAGACACGAAAGACTTATTGTCTCTCTTTTTGGTAAAATGAACAACACCATCCACTTTGGCGTGCAAGGTGTGGTCTTTTCCAAGATATACGTTTTCACCGGGATTGTGAGCAGTTCCACGCTGACGAACAATGATGTTCCCCGCACGTGCCGCTTGCCCGCCGAATATCTTAACACCGAGTCGTTTCGATTCGGATTCTCTACCGTTTTTAGAACTCCCTACTCCTTTTTTGTGAGCCATGGCTTATATCTTTTAGGATTCGTTACTTAATGCTTTGATGAGGTCCGCTTTTTTCATGGAGGAATATCCTGAGATCTCTTTGTCCTTCGCCATTGCTTTTAGTTCAGCAACTGTTTTGGATGAAAGATCAGCGGCTGGCGCAGCTTTTTTAGGTGCGGCTGCTTTCTTTGGTGCAGCGGCTTTTGCTTTGGCCTTTGGCTTTTCCTCTTTTACTGGAGCAGCAGCGGCCTTTTTGGGGGCTGCTTTTTTGGCTCCGCTGGCAGTGATGCCTTCGATGATCAATTCCGTAAGGGCTTGGCGATGTCCGTTTTTGACACGATAGCCTTTACGTCTTTTCTTTTTAAATACGATTACCTTATCTCCTTTGAGGTGACTGGTAACCTTGGCTTCTACAGAAGCTCCTTTTATAGCCGGGGCGCCAACAGTAACTTTCTTACCATCGTCTAGCAACAACACATTATCAAAGGAAACTTTGGCTCCTTCTTTGGCGTCGAGACGGTGTACGAAAAGCTTTTGGTCTTGTGCAACTTTAAATTGCTGCCCTGCTATCTCTACAATTGCGTACATTTTAATCTGTTTTTGGACGGCAAATATAGCGTTTTTAGAGCAATCTACAAGGTGTTAAGAGATTTCCTATCTGCGTTCTCTGTCAAGCAAATGATCTAATGAATACTTCCCAGGACCTGTCATGGCTAAAAGGAGATATCCAAAGAGATATAGTAGTGCCTTTTCCATTTTACCAAAGGGATCGTCGGCATGAACTACAAAAGCAGCTACACCCATCGCTATGACAGGAAAAAGAGCGGCCCAACGGGTCTTAAAACCCATAATGATAAACAAAGGAGCCACTACTTCTGCGATGACAATTAACACCAAAGAAAGTTCTGGACCCAAGCCAATGGGGTTTCCAAATTTAATTTCATCCGCAAACAATCGTTCCCATTTACTCAGTCCATGAGTTAAAAAAAAGCTGGAAAGCACAACACGCCATACCAGTAACCCGGAGTGCAAATAATACATAACTGAATTTTTTATGATTTGTACTTGCCAAGATACCAAACAATTGTCTCTTTTAAGGCTTCCTCAAAATTTGCTTTGGGTTCCCATTGAAGTTTATCTTTTAGTTTTGTAGCATCAATAGCATACCGAAAGTCATGCCCTTTGCGATCGGTCACGAAGGTAATTAAGCTCTCGGAAGTTCCTTTAGGGTTTCCCAAGAGGTCATCAGTGTATTGAATGAGTAAGCGTACCAGATCTATATTGCGCAATTCGTTATTACCTCCAATAGCGTGGGTCTCCCCCGGGGTCCCACGATGGAAAATGGCATCCATGGCTTGGACATGATCTTTCACATAAAGCCAATCCCGAATATTAGTTCCCGCCCCGTAAACAGGTAGGTTTTTTCCTTCAATGATATTTTTAATAAAAAGTGGAATCAACTTTTCCTTATGTTGATGCGGTCCGTAATTGTTAGAACAATTGGAAATTAAAACCGGAAGTTGATAGGTGTGATAATAGGCTCGAACAAAA